>Ga0256829_1000567_pt1 | contig 36274 bp, 35 predicted proteins | sample 131447metaG_FD_185979 | JGI IMG/M metagenome (GOLD analysis project Ga0256829, IMG submission 185979) | Hydrothermal vent microbial communities from Lau Basin, Pacific Ocean - 131-447 | ecosystem: Environmental > Aquatic > Marine > Hydrothermal vents | place: Pacific Ocean: Lau Basin | collected... | reverse complement strand
AACTATCTACGATAAGCTTACGCCCTGTTAAACCAGAATCATGAAGCGATGAGTGTGACACATACTTACCCGTAGGATTGATGTGGATGATACAATCATCTTTATCATACATATCAGCAGGAAGTCCAGCATCATCAATGAGACCTTGGATAAGTGTTCTCACTGTATCTATATCCATGGTAGCTACACATGGAGCTGAGACAACTATGGTATGAATTTTTTGAGGTTGACAACTCTCAAAGTTATCTTTATGACCATAATCCATTGTCACTTGAGTTTTGATATCTACTCCCAACTCTTCAGGGTGTGCTTTTGCGTACATATATACTTTTTCCATCAACACTCGTGCATAGGTGATAGCCGATGGCATAAAGTTGCTAGTCTCAGAGTCTGCATAACCAAACATGATGCCTTGGTCTCCTGCACCAGTCTCACCATCTTCTTGGTCAACACCTTGGTTGATGTCTGGTGACTGAGCATTTAAAAGGACTTGTACCTCTGCATCTTCAGGGTGAAGGCACTCTTGACGGGAGAAATAAGGATTTCCATTATAGCCTATATTGACAAGTGCATCATGGACAATTTGCTTATAGTCCTCTGTGGTAACCTTGGTGTGCGAGGTAACCTCTCCACCTATGACTACATGTCTTCCTGCAACAAAAACTTCACTTGCAACTCGACTCTTTGCATCACCAATAATCAACTTATCAACTATACTATCTGCGATGATATCCGCAACTTTATCTGGGTGCCCTGGAGCTACCACTTCACTTGTAAATAAATACATAAAAATCCTTGTCATACCAATGTGTATACTTTAATTGAGCGAAGCCCAAGTAAAGCTACATGTATAAATACATGAGAAAGTATACAAATCAGCAAATTATTATCAGTGTATAAACATACACTAGTTCACAAAGTACACTTTAATTTTGGTTCTCAACCATATACTTTGCACATATTAAGATTGTGATAATATCAAAATACTCATTATCTTTAGTTTACTTATGTCAAGTGAGGCTCAGAGTGGAGAATGCCAAGGGTTAGCATTCCTAAAAGCCACACATCCAAAACCCTTTAGTTTACTTATGTCAAGTGAGGCTCAGAGTGGAGAATGCCAAGGGTTAGCATTCCTAAAAGCCACACATCCAAGAGCCAAAGGATGTGCTGCTTTAGCTGGACAAAAAGACGAGTAAAGTTAAAAGGTGAGGCTAAAGCCACACATCCAAAAGCCAAAGGATGTGCTGCTTTAGCTGCACCTAAATCTACATCAAGTTAAATTATTCTATCGCTTCCACCATCTATTGCCACTTGAGAACCTGTAGTTTTGGCAAAAGGTGTCCCTGCCATCGCACATGCTAACTCAGCTATATCAGTTGATTTTATCTCTGTTTTAAGGGGATGCAAAGTATTGACTCGAACTTCGTACTCACCTTTGCCGAGTACTGGGAAGTTTTTCGATGCTACAATCACTATCGATGCTTCAATACCCAATTTTAAAAATGGTGCTGTATATTTAATGAGCTTTTTATGTGAAGTGAGGTTAATACCCATACTTTTATCCCAGTTTTCATCACTGAGTGCATCAAGGTTTTCACTAGGGGTAAAGATGCCAGCGTTACTCACAACTATGTCTATCCCTCCAAAACTCTCAACTGCTACTTTCACTGCATTTTGGATATCTTGGCTTGAAGTCAAATCACACTGTACCCCTTTAGCATCTTGAGTATTAAATATCTTTTCAACTTCTGGGTTGATATCTAAAACTACAACAGCTGCACCTCTCTTGTTTAACATCTCAGCGATAGCCTTCCCTATCCCACTAGCACCCCCAGTAACAAGTGCCACTTTTCCACTAAACTCAGGTGAACTTCCACTCTTTTTAAGCTTTGCTTGTTCTAACGACCAGTATTCCACTTCAAAGATTTTACTCGCATCAAGGGCTTTATATCCACCAAGTTTCTCAGCTTTTAATATAGCCTCATAAGTGTGCTCATTTATATCTTTGATGATATTTGCTTCTTTTGCATTTTTTCCAAAAGATAGACTCCCCTTCTCTTTGAGTATTGCAAAGTTTGGTGCTGGATTGAGAAGTGTTTCATCTGTTTTGTTGTCTTGAAAATATTGTTCATACTTATCTATATAGTCTTTTAGTTCCACCTCAGGAGAGCTGGAACTAGATATAGTTAGTATTGCAGGTACTCTTTTTGTGCGGATGACATGATCGGGGGTTAGTGGACCTTGTTGCGATATTTTTTTTATATCTTGTCGTGAGAAATATGACGCTAAGGGAGAGTCATTGAAGAGAGAGATAGTTGCGTGACCTTTTAGGGTTGAGATCTCTTTTCTTATCTTTGCTAGTTCTAAAAGCTCTACTGGATGTGTGGCTTTTAGGAATGCTAACCCTTGGCATTCTCCACTCTGAGCCTCACCTTTTTGCTGTGAATTATCATTTGGTACAGCTAAAGCAGTACATCCTTTTGAGGTTAAATATTTCTCTGCCTTATCTACCAACTCTATAGTTTTTTCATAAGATTTTTGTGCATTATCATTGAAAGTAAAAAGCCCATGGTTCATTAGCACCATCCCCTCCAACTCCGACCAATCCACATCCCTAGTCATATCGTAGATGAGTTTTGCAAGTACAAAACCTGGCATAATATATGGGATGATTAAGACTTTATCCCCATACAGCTCTTTTATTTTTTCCTCGCCACCCTCCGTATTTGTAATGGTTACCACTGCATCGGTATGGGTATGGTCAACAAACTTAAAAGGGATGATGGCATGAAGTATCGCTTCAACAGAGGGATTTGGTGCAGATGGATTTATCATCGCAAGGCGTTGGTACTTCACCATATCTGGATCACTCAACTCTTTTAATTCAGCCATACGAAGTAACATCTCCATCTTCACAGGAGCAAAACCCTCAGCTTCTATGGTTGCTAGATCCCAACCACTCCCCTTTACATAAAGGATCTCCTCCACATCTCCAAAAAGATTAGTAGCTGTTGACTTCACAGAGGTATTTCCCCCACCGTGCAAGACTAAAGAGCTATCTTGCCCCAATAATATTGAAGTGTAAACTCGTAGAGCTAAATCTGTTTTGTATTTTTTTGCTTCACTATCATTCCATAAACTTTTCATCTAAAATTTTCCTTATTGTTTCTACATAGAATCTTTGTATTGCTCTCTTATCTCTAAAAATTGTTCTAAATTTTCAAGGAAAAGATCTACTAACTCTGGGTCAAACTGCTGTGCTCGTTCATTTTTTATCAATGTTAAAATCTTATCCAATTCCCATGCACGCTTATAACATCTCTCACTTCCCAATGCATCAAATACATCTACGAGGGCTGTTATGCGACCTACTAATGGTATCTCATTTGCCATGAGCCCTTTAGGGTAGCCTTTTCCATCATATCTTTCATGATGGTTAAGAGCTACTGTAGCTGCAACTTTGAGTATCTCTCTCTTTGAGTTTTTAAGCATATCATAACCCATCTCCGTATGTGTCTGCATGATAGCCCACTCCCCAGGATTTAATTTTCCTGGTTTGTTTAAGATATTGTCAGGGATACCCACTTTTCCAATATCATGCATAGGACTTGCAAGTCGTAAGAGTTCAGCTTCCTCAGCACTTCCACCGTATAAACGGTACAAAAGGCTTGAGTATTGGGCAACTCTTTTGACATGAGCACCCGTTTCTTTACTTCGACTCTCACCAATAGAACCCATAGTAAAGATAACATCTTTTTGAGTATCTACTATCTCTTGTTCAAGTTTTTTAAAATCAGTAATATCAACTATAGTTCCAACCATAACTAATGGCTCATCTTGTGAGTTGTATTTTATCACTTTGGCACTTGCTCGCACATATTTTATACTATTGTCATAAAGTATGATTCTATAGTCAAAGAAAGAGATTTTCTTTTGCGATATAGCAACTTCTATCCCTTTATCTACTATATCTCTATCTTCAGGATGAGTAAATATAGCATAGGTTTCAAAAGAGGGTTTAAAGTATTTTTTATCAACATCTAAAAGTTTATAATGTTCATCGGACCATATCATTAAATTTTCTTTAATATAATATTCATAACTTCCTGATTTTGTATTTGCCTGTGCCATGCTCAAAACTTTTTGAGACTCTAAAAGATCTTGTAACATTTTTATAAATAAAAATATAATAATAAGAACAATCAGCAACATAAGAAACTGAACAAACATCTCAAAACTTAAATCTTTTTGTTTTTTATCTATCAATTTTCTTAAGTCATCCTCTATAAAATCCCCTATTTTTTTTAACAAATCAATCCTACTAGTAGCATCATTAAACCAACTTATCTCCGAACCATAAACATTACTTGTAAGTTCATATAAAGCTTTTATAGCTGGTGCATCATCAACTTTGACAATTTTATCTATATCTTTTATTAAACTATGTTGAGCATAAGATTTTGTGACTTTTATCAAATTATTTTTATACTCCAAAAATACATTTTTGATAATCTCTAATCTGTCCAATTCTTCTTTGGTAACCCTATCTATACTCTTGTATTTATCTATATCAAGTAAAAGTTTGATATATTGTTCATTAACTGCTTCTATATAATTTTTTCGCCCTCGGATTACATAGTTTTTAAAATTATGAATCAAACCTCCATAACCAATATCATCTTTGATATGCGATAAAATTTCATTTTTTTGATTTTTAGAGTATATAAGGTTTCTCTCCCTTACCACCTCTTTAAAATCCTTTGTTAATATTATTGCATTGAGTGTATCTGTATATTTTTGTGGTGATATAAACTGAAAGTACTCTATATAAATTTGTTGTGATGTGACTAAAGAAGCAAATTGATAAAAGTCATCATTGGAGAGTTTTCCAACACTTAAGACTTTGTTAATAAGAGCTCTTTCTATCTCCGCATCTTCTTGAATTTTCATGATTATAATATAAGATTGTGTCAACACTGAAATCTCAGAATTATTACTAATATTGATGGCACTTTCCAACAAAGCAAGCAATATATCTATATTTTGCGTATAATAATGCATCATTTGAGTATTATTTAGTGTAAAGTTATCGACTTCATCTCTATACTTTTTGAGTTGAGACAAAGAAACTAAAAGCTTTTTTATAGAGTTTTTAAACTTAAATGCATAATGAGTAACATCTAATTTAGAAAATCTTTTTCTTAAAACTTTTACTTTTTCATCGGTCTTTTTTCTTTGTTTAAGTAAATCCTTTGCAAAAGACTTACCAAGAGAAGATATATAGCCACTACTATATCCCCTCTCTCTTTGGAGTTCATGAATCAAATCACTAGAACTAGAAGTAACCTGCATATATTTGTGCAAATTATCATAAGATGATTTTTCTTCAAACTTATTAATTCCCGAATATATAGAGAACACAAATAATATCAATAAAGGGATACCAATAAGCTTTTGTGTTTTCTTTTTTAGACCTATAATCATCATTTAATTTAAAATCTTTCTCTTATTTTATCGTAGTCTGCCTCGCGTAGACCTTTATTGGTTATTAATCCTGTGATTAGTCGTGCAGGTGTCACATCAAAACCATAATTTATACGCCATCACTTTCCCTCTCATAAACCCGGTGCTTTCCACATTGACTCGGTCAGACCTTTGTCCACTAACTCTAACTGCGTCTCATATGACTCTTTGAACTTCACTTTTAACTCTTGATAGATTTGATGATTGTCCATATTTGGTTCATAGGTTTTTTCCCATACTACTAGCTCTTTTGCAGCAGAGGCTATATCTTTGTAGATGCCAGCTCCTACCCCTGCTGCCATCGCGGCACCAAGGGCTGTCGCTTCTTTGACTTTGGGTATCTTGACTTTGAGTCCTAAGACATCTGCAAGTATTTGTGACCACAGATGACCCTTAGAAGCTCCACCTGCAAAAACAACCTCATCATAAGTGACACCAGTAAATTCTTGAATCTTCTCTAAGTTGATAGCACTCACAATCGCTGCATTTTCCTCTAAACTACGAAACATCGATGCACGGTTGCACTTCTGTGGGTCAAGGGAAAGGTTTAAAAAGCTAGGGCTGGCATGGTACCATTTACTATATTTCATCGCATCTGAAAATATTGGGATGATGCCGTTTGAACCAACAGGAATTTGTGCTGCTTTTTTCTCTAAAATCTCATACACATCTACACCCAAGTCCTCAGCTTCAAGTTTTTCCAACTCACAAAATGCATCACGAAACCAACGCATCACAAGACCACTAAAAAAGGTGATGCCCTCTGCTTGGGATTGGTTTGGAACTACATGGGGGTTTACTCGGATGTTCATATCTTCGGGTGGGGCTACATCACTAGAGATGTTCACGACCTGTTGCCAAAATGAGCCACCTAAAATCGCTACATCACCCTCCTCTACAACTCCAAGACCAGCAGAACCAAGTTGGACATCACCACCACCAGTGACCACTTTTGTTTTTGTGTTCAGCCCTGTTAACGCAGAGACACTTTCACTTACATAAGAGATGATAGTCCCATCTTCATAAGGTTCTGGAAATATGGTATCTTTAAGAGCGACTCTCTTTGGCATACTTGCCTCCCACTCTCGTGATTTTAGAGAGAAGATGCCCGTTGTTCCTGCATTGCTAGGGTCAGTCGCTATCACACCACCAATGACAAATAAAACCCAATCGCTTATCATAGAGATTTTTGCCACCTTTTTGTAGAGTTCTGGTTGATTGTTTTTAAGCCAGAGAAGCCGAGGGAGCGCACCAAGGGCAAAGGTTTGACCAGAGATGGCATAAAACTCTCTCTCAATCCCTTCAAACTCCTCTTTAAGTTCTCTCACCTCCTTATCGGCTCTTGCATCTACATTTGCAACTGCCCAAAGCTCCGCACCCTCTTCATCATAAAGGACAATCCCCTCACGCATACTTGTAGCACTAAGGGCTAAAATATCCCCAGAATCTATCTCAGCTTTTGCGATGGACTCTTTGATGCACCAAAAAAGCAGATCACGATTTTTCGTAAAATCAAAACTCATAGAGTTTGGTACACCCTCCTCTTCTAAGTGTGTCCACTCTTTTTGAGCTACAGATATTTGATTGCCCAAGGTGTCAAATATCACTGCACGAATACTACCTGTCCCTGCATCTATTGCCATTAAATAATTCAACTTGTATCCCCTTATTTATGTGGTTTGTTCTCACCATTATAACTCTATTTATTTATTTTTACTATACTTCCAAAATAATTAAGAAATTAAAGGAAACAAATATGTTTGGAAAAACAGAATTAAAAACTTATGATGTAACTACAGAAGAATTGGATGCAATGCAATGGGCAAAGATCTCTACAAATAAAGGTGATATTTGGGTAAAACTTTTACCACAAGAAACACCAAATACAGTAGCAAATTTTGCCCATTTAGCAAATACAGGTTTTTACAACGACCTTTCGTTTCACCGTGTAATCCCAGGTTTCATGGCACAAGGTGGTTGCCCTACTGGAACAGGGACTGGTGGACCTGACTGGGCTATTCCTTGTGAAACAGATAAAAACACAACTCGTCATGAGCGAGGTGCTCTTTCTATGGCTCACGCTGGACCAAATACTGGTGGAAGTCAATTTTTTATCACTTTTGTACCTACTCCTCACTTAGATGGTGTACATACTGTATTTGGACTTATTGATGCAGAAGATGACGAAAGCTTTGCAGTTCTTGACAGTCTTGAAGGTCAAGATGCTATCAACTCTATAGAAGTTTTAGCTTCTAAATAAGTAGCTTTTATATGCATTCCCATACGGAGCATGGGAACGAGATCCTCAACTAGTTCCCATGCTCCGCATGGGAACTCACACATAAAGGCAAAACCATCTTAGTACATATATGCTGTAGCGTTGACTCTCATTTCTTTTTAGAAAAGTTACAACAAGATTTTCCTCAGGAGAAGCTCATAGGCTTCTTTTATGATCCCAATATCCATCCCTATAGTGAATACCAACTTAGACTTTTAGATGTAGAGCGATCATGTAAAAAACTTGGCATTGAACTTTTGGAAGGTGAATATGACTATGAATCTTGGCTAGAAGCGGTAAGAGGATTAGAAAATGAACCTGAAAAAGGCAAACGCTGTGAAGTGTGCTTTGATAAACGCTTTGATGTTTCGGCAAAAAAGGCTTTAGAACTTGGTGAGAAGAAGGTCACGACCACCCTGCTTGTCTCTCCACTTAAGTCTCAAGAGCAGCTTAAAGCTTCTGGAAAAGCCTTTTATGAAAAGCATGGAGTAGAATTTATCTTCGTTGACTACCGTGCAGGTGGTGGCACTCAAGACCAATCCAGAGTAACCAAAGAGGAACAACTCTATCGACAAGATTATTGTGGTTGTATCTATGGCTTAACAATGCAAAGAGAGCAACAAAACAGACTCATGGATGAGATGTTTTCTCCCATCTCAAATCAAACTTTACCCTCCTCCATAGAGCAACGGCTTGAACTTTACCGTGAAAGAGATAGACTTGAAGATAAGAGCATCAACTATAAAATCATCAAACAAAAATTTCTCAACTATAGACAACTTAACTTTCAACTCATAAAAGGGAAAAAAGAGGTTATCCCCGCTTATGCACTTTCATATTCTTATCTTAAAAGAAAAAAAGCACAAGGAAAGATAGAATTTAAAGATGAAAATATCTATTATTTTAACAAAGATGAGATAGTTTTTATCACATTATCGTGCTATAATGAAATTCTTAAGCTTCACTATAAAAGTGTCAAAGAGCTTCTCTTTCATAGCCCAAGCTTTGAACTTGAACAAACACTAAGAGTATCTATAATGGGAGACTTATTTAACCTAAGTCCCATAATAGTCGTAGAAACTATTCCTCTTGAGACTAAACTTACAATTTCGCTAGATTCTAAAATTTATGATGATGTCAAAAGTAAACTAATCAAACTATAATCTTTCTTTTGGTATTATAAGCAAAATTATTTATAAGGCTTATACTTATGACATTAGATGTTACAGAGATTCAAAAAATCATCCCCCACCGTCATCCATTTTTACTCGTTGATCGCATTACAAAAATAAACGCAAACGAGAGTTTAGTAGGCTACAAAAATGTAAGCATCAGTGAAAACATTTTCAATGGTCATTTTCCCGGGCATCCTATCTACCCAGGGGTAATGATCTTAGAGGGGATGGCTCAAGCTGGTGGTATCTTAGCATTTAAAAGTATGGGTGATATGACAGAAGAAGAGGCTGCAAACAAAGTTGTTTATTTCATGAGTATTGACAAAGCAAAGTTTAGACACCCTGTCAAACCAGGCGATAGACTCGAATACCGTATATCTGTGATAAAAAACAAAGGTGCGATTTGGATGCTCAAAGGTGAGGCTTATGTTGATGATAAACTTGTTTCAGAAGCTGAACTTAAAGCGATGATAGTTGATAAATAATGGGTAAAATTTCTCCTCAAGCCATCATCGAGGATGGTGCAATTATTGGCACTGATGTTGAGATAGGTCCATTTTGCTTCATATCGAGTGAAGCAAAAATTGGTGATGGGACAACTATTGCACAAAATACATGCATCTACGGAAAAACCACTATTGGGAAGCAAAATACTATATTCTCACATGCTGTGATAGGCTCTATCCCACAAGATTTAAAATTTAACGGAGAAGATGTTGAACTCATCATTGGTGATAACAACACCATCAGAGAATTTACACTTTTCAATCCTGGGACAAAAGGTGGTGGTGGAAAAACTATTGTTGGAAATCACAACCTTTTCATGGGCTATGTGCATCTGGGTCATGATGTTATCATCGGAAACCACTGTATCTTAGCAAATGCAGCTACTTTAGCTGGACATGTTGAACTCGGCGACTTCGTAGTGATAGGTGGGATGACTCCGATCCATCAATTTATCCATATTGGAGACTATGCAATGGTGGGTGGTGCTTCTGCACTTGCTCAAGATGTCCCACCATTTTGTATGGCTGAAGGCAATCGTGCAACGCTCAGAGGACTTAACCTTACTGGTTTAAGACGCCATCTTGAGCGTGAAGATATCAATGAACTCAAATCTGCCTATCGTGAACTCTTTGAGGGTGGAAAACCACTCAAAGATACCGCAAGTAAGATTTTAGAGAGTACAAAAAACCATTATGTAAATGATCTTTGCGATTTTGTTTTAAAAACAAAAAGAGGGATTCCATTTGAAAGAAAGAAGATATGATGTCAAGAAAATGTAGCTTTTGTAATGCAGTTGAAAATGAGGTCAACCCTCTCATAGCTGGGAATGGTGTTTATATCTGTAAAAACTGTGTCATTAGTGCTTACAAGATTATGTTTGGTGATGAGACACAAACACAAAAAGAAAAACAGCTCACAGATGCAGTTACAAAATTGATGACACCTAAAGAGCTAGATAACTTTTTAGGTGATTATGTTATAGGTCAAGAAAGGGCGAGGAAACTCCTTAGTGTCGCTGTATATAACCACTATAAACGCATCTTCAAAAATGCTACAGATACTGAGGATGATACAGAGATAGCAAAGTCAAATGTACTTCTCATAGGTCCAACTGGGAGCGGTAAAACACTTATGGCACAGACTATAGCAAGAGTGCTTAATGTCCCTATTGCCATCGCAGATGCTACAAGTTTAACTGAGGCTGGTTATGTTGGAGAAGATGTTGAAAACATCCTTACAAAACTCATCCAAGCGGCTGATGGTGATGTACAACGCGCACAACAAGGCATCGTTTTCATTGATGAAGTTGACAAGATCTCTCGTATGAGTGAAAATCGTTCTATTACCCGTGATGTTAGTGGAGAGGGTGTACAACAAGCACTACTAAAAATCATTGAAGGTGCAGATGTAAACATCCCACCAAAAGGTGGAAGAAAACATCCAAACCAAGAGTTTACAAGTATCAACACGAGAGAGATTTTATTTATCTGTGGTGGTGCTTTTGATGGTCTTGGAGATATTCTTAAAAAGAAACAAGGCAAAAATATTCTTGGTTTTGGACAAGAGAAAAAAACAAAAGAGGAGCAGGAGACCACTTATGATATGGTTGAACCTGATGACTTGATTAGTTATGGAGTGATTCCTGAGCTTATCGGCAGACTTCCCATCATCGCATCTCTTAGTGAAATAACTGAGGAGGATATGGTACGCATCCTTACAGAGCCAAAAAATTCTCTCATAAAACAGTATAAAAAACTTTTTAGTATAGACAATGTAGAGCTCAACTTTGAAGAAGATGCCCTTCTCTCCATCGCTAAAAAATCGATAAAAAGAAAAACAGGGGCACGCGGACTTCGTGCAATACTAGAAGAAAATATGATAGATATCATGTATGAACTTCCAGAGTATGAGGGATATGAAGTTCTCATTACAAAAGGTGTCATCGAAGATGGTGAAGAAGCAATCTATATCAAAAAACAGATAGAAAAAACAGCATAAGGATGAAGATAGAATGATTTTTAGTAAACTAATAGGACTTTTCTCAAACGATTTGTCAATAGACTTAGGAACAGCAAATACAATTGTAATTGCAAAAGGGCGTGGTATCATCATCAATGAGCCATCAGTGGTTGCAGTAAAAACTGAAAAATACGGACACCAACGGGTTCTTGCTGTTGGACATGAAGCAAAAGAGATGGTTGGAAAAACTCCAGGTAACATCAAAGCTATCCGTCCTATGCGTGATGGAGTTATTGCTGACTTTGATATGACTGAAAAGATGATCCGTAAGTTCATCGAAAAAGCACATGGAAGAAGTTCACTGATCTCACCTCGAATCATCATCTGTGTGCCTTATGGTCTGACACAGGTTGAGCGTAAAGCAGTTCGTGAATCAGCACTAAGTGCTGGTGCAAGAGAAGTATTTCTTATCGAAGAGCCTATGGCTGCTGCTATCGGTGCTGGGATAGAGATCCGTAATCCACAGGGTAACCTAGTTGTTGACATCGGTGGTGGTACTACTGAGATTGGTGTTGTTTCTTTAGGTGGACTTGTTCTTTCAAAGTCTATCCGTACAGCTGGGGACAAGATCGACCAAGCAATAGTGAATTACATCAGAAAAAAATACAATCTTCTGATCGGTGAAAGAGTTGCTGAAGAGATTAAAATCAACATTGGAACTGCTGTTAGTTTAGATGAAGAACTTCTTATGGTAGTAAATGGTCGTGACCAAGTTGAAGGACTTTTAAGTTCAGTTGAGTTAACAAGTGAAGATGCTAGAGAAGCTATGCGTGATCCTCTTCGTGAGATAGGTGAAGCTCTTCGTGATGTTTTAGAACAAATGCCACCAGATCTAGCAGGAGATATTGTAAATCATGGTATTATCTTGACTGGTGGTGGAGCACTTATCCGCCAACTCGACAAATACCTTTCAGACATTGTTAGAATCCCTGTTTTTGTTGCTGATGAGCCTCTTCTCGCTGTAGCTCGTGGAACTGGTCGTGCACTTGAAGAGATAGACTTACTACAAGAGTTATTTGAGAATGAATAAAGAGCTAGCTAGCTTTTTTTTCATATTTATTGCACTCTTTGTGGGTGCATTTTACTATTCAAACATCATTCAAGAACCCTTTATCTATGCTCTTAATGCTCTAAAGACAAGCTATCATTCCTCCATTAAAATAACAGGTGATGCTATTGATAAACATTTTTTTCAAGCACAAGAGATAGAATCACTCAAAGAAAAACTAGCAAAATATGAGAACAATCATCTTGTTATGCAACAACTTGCATCTGAGGTTGAAGATCTTTTTGCACTCAACCACTCCACATTGAGATCTAATCCAAAGATTGAACTTACTCGTGTTATCTCCTATGAAAAATTTGGAGATCTCAACAGACTATGGATAGATGTCGTTGACTACAACAAAACAAAGATATATGGACTTATCTATAATGAAACAGTAGCAGGGATAGTTATACCAAAAAAGTCAAAGGCTCTAGCACTTCTCAATCGTGATATGAAATGCTCCTATGCGGTTTATATTGGTAAGAACAAAGCACCTGGAGTTGCCCATGGTAACAATGTAGAAGACCTCATTGTAGATTTTATCCCAGCATGGCACGAGATAAAAGTAGGTGATGAAGTCATTACCTCTGGACTTGACAATATCTTCTATAAGGGGCTTAAAGTTGGAAAGGTTTTATCTATAACCAAATCCCAAGGTTACCAGATAGCTGTCATTAAACCATATTATGATTCAAATGATCCTAGTTATTTTCATCTCATTAAGAGGGTTAATTAGGCAAATCTCATCAAATTTTAAGTGCTTTTTAGCTATAATCGCGTGATTAGAGTACAAAATGTACCGACAATTATCAATTTTACGCAAGGTTTAAAATATGCCAAAACGCACCGACATACATACTATTTTACTTATTGGTTCAGGTCCTATCATCATTGGTCAAGCTTGTGAGTTTGACTACTCTGGAACTCAGGCTGTTAAAACACTCAAAGAGTTAGGTTATCGTGTAATCCTTATCAATTCCAACCCTGCTACTATTATGACTGATCCAGAATTTGCAGACCGTACTTACATCGAACCCATCAAAGAAGATGTCATAGCAAAAATCATAAAAAAAGAAAATGTAGATGCTGTACTTCCGACTATGGGTGGACAAACAGCACTCAATGTCGCAACAAGTATGTATGAAAAGGGGATGTTAGAGGGCATAGAATTTTTAGGTGCAACTCCAGAAGCCATTCATAAGGGTGAAGACCGTTCAGCTTTCAATAAAGCGATGATTAAAATCGGTATGGATCTGCCAAAAAGTGCCAATGCATACAGTGTTGATGAGGCTATGGAAGTAGCTAGAAACATTGGCTTTCCAGTGATCTCAAGAGCATCATTTACTCTTGCTGGTGGTGGTTCTGGTGTCGCTTACAATATGGAAGAGTTTGAAAGTCTTGCCCTTGAGGGTCTCAGTGCATCTCCTGTAAACGAGATCGAGATTATGGAGTCTATGCTTGGTTGGAAAGAGTATGAGATGGAGGTTATCCGTGACAAAGCGGACAACTGCATCATCGTATGTTCCATAGAAAACTTTGACCCTATGGGTGTCCACACTGGTGATAGTATCACAGTAGCTCCAGCTCTGACACTTACAGATAAAGAGTACCAACGGATGCGTGATGCTTCTTTTGACATCCTTCGTGAGATTGGTGTTGATACTGGTGGAAGTAATGTTCAGTTCTCCATCTGCCCTAAAACAGGTCGCATGATCGTTATTGAGATGAACCCTCGTGTTTCTCGTTCCTCTGCACTTGCATCCAAAGCTACAGGTTATCCCATCGCAAAAGTGGCAACTCTTCTTGCTGTTGGTTTTACACTTGATGAGATCACAAATGACATTACGGGGACACCAGCTTCTTTTGAACCCGTTATCGACTATGTAGTGACAAAGATTCCCCGTTTTACATTTGAAAAATTCCCTGAGGCAGTCAATACTCTGAGTACATCTATGAAGTCTGTTGGTGAAGTTATGGCGATAGGTCGAACATTTAAGGAGTCTCTACAAAAAGCACTTTGTTCCCTTGAAACAGACCTTTGTGGTTTCAATGAAATAGATGCTGATGATGAATTTGTAAGACATGAGATTCGTCGTCCAAATGCTGAGCGTATCCTCTATGTAGCTGAAGGTTTCCGTCGTGGTATGAGTGTAGAGGAGATGTTTGACACTTGTGCTATTGACCCTTGGTTCTTATATCAGATGGAGGAGATGCTTCACTCAGAAGCAGATATTACCTCTACTGTTCTTGGTGACGCTCAAACTATGCGTTCGCTCAAAGTAGATGGTTTTAGTGACAAGAGAATTGCACAACTCATAGAGAAAAACTCTCAAACAAAATGTAGCGAAGCCGATGTGAACAAAGCAAGAAAAGTTATGAATATCAGACTAGAATACAACGAAGTAGATACCTGTGCAGCTGAGTTTGAAGCACTTACCCCCTACCTTTACTCTACAACAAACATCTCTCAAATCCCTTATGAAAACAGAAAGTCAGACAAAAAGAAAGTCCTCATCATCGGTGGTGGACCAAACCGTATCGGTCAAGGGATAGAGTTCGACTACTGCTGTGTCCATGCGGCATTTGCTCTTAAAGAGATGGACATAGAAACCATTATGTATAACTGTAATCCTGAGACGGTTTCTACTGATTACGATACATCTGATGTACTTTACTTTGAACCTATCGACTTTGAACATGTTAGCGAAGTGATAGAAAATGAAAATCCAGATGGTGTCATCGTTCACTTTGGCGGGCAGACTCCACTCAAACTTGCTGATAGCCTTACAAAAATGGGAGCTAAAATCTCTGGAACACCCTCATCCGTCATTGACTTAGCAGAAGACCGTGAACTATTTTCAAATTTTGTCATAAAACATGGACTAAAACAGCCTGAAAATGGACTAGCACGAAAAAAAGAAGAAGCACCAAAAATCGCTGAGAGACTCGGCTTTCCTGTTCTTGTTCGTCCATCATTTGTACTCGGTGGTCGTGGGATGAAGATAGTCTACAGCCAAGAAGAACTAGCACAGTACATGGAACTCGCCATCAGTGTTTCCAACGAAGCACCAGTTCTTATAGACAAGTTTTTGGACCAAGCAATAGAACTTGATGTTGATTGTATCTCTGATGGTAAAGATGTCTATATTGGTAGTGTTATGCAACATATTGAAGAAGCTGGGATTCACTCTGGAGATAGTGCTTGTTCACTTCCACCAGTCAATCTTACAGATGCAATGATCGCAAAAGTTGAAACGCAGACAAAGACCATAGCTCTTGGTCTTGGAGTTATTGGACTTATGAATGTTCAATATGCCATTTATCAAGATGAAATCTACCTTATAGAGGTAAACCCTAGAGCATCAAGAACTGTCCCTTTTGTATCTAAGGCAACTGGTATGCCACTTGCAAAAGTAGCTACCCGTGTGATGATGGGCGAGAGCCTCGTGAGTTCTTTAACATATTATGACAACAACAACATAGTGCATCAAGACAACAATGTACTCAAACCTCACCTCAAAGGTCATGTTTCTGTAAAAGAAGCAGTATTTCCTTTCCATAAGCTTTATGGTGCAGACCTAGTTCTCTCTCCTGAGATGAAATCAACTGGAGAGGTGATGGGCATCAGTTCTAACTTCGGTGTAAGTTTTGCAAAAGCACAACTCTCCGCAGGAAATAAAATTCCAACAGGGGGGACATGTTTTCTCAGTTTTGTAGATACAGATAAAGAGCATGTGCCAGAGATAGGTTTAGGTTTAGTTAAGCATGGCTTTAAACTTGTTGCAACAAAAGGGACACAAGAGGTACTTGAAAAAGCTGGCATAGCATGTGAACGCGTACTCAAGATCTCAGAGGGTCGCCCCAACATAGAAGATAGTATGAAAAATGATGAGATAGCAATGGCTATCAACACTTCGGACAATAACACTTCTAAAAAAGATGCAACAGTTATCCGCCAAGAAGTTCTCAAACGAAGCATCCCTTACTTCACAACACTCAGTGCCACAAGGGCTCTCATCCTAGCACTTGATGAGATGAAAGATGACTCATGGTCCGATGCAAAAGCACTCCAAGATTTTCTAGCATAAACTCTGTAGTTGCAGCTAAAGCAGCACATCCAAACCCCTCCGGATGTGTGGCTTTAGCCTCACCTGTTATACTCACACAAACCGATACAACTGTTGGTTTTATCTCCCAAGATCATCAAAAATTAGCAGAGATAAAATCTCGTCCATCACAAAAACCTTTTATAAAGATACTCCATTCTTTCACAGGATTACGAGTTCCAAAAAAATACAAGTCCAAACTAAGACGCTCAACTAAAACAACATTTATCATCAACAACCAAGCTTTTCGTATAGCACCACATACTCAAAACTCGCAACTCATGAGAGATATGCCATGGCACTACTCAACATCAGCGAATGCATCAAATAAAAATTTTGATAGAGAGTATTGTGTGCAAAATGCTGATATAATCATAGAAGATGTTCATGGTCTTCAAGAGTTCAGTGCATCAAGACTCATAAAACTCACTAACCATAAGCAAAGGAAACTTAGATGAATAAAGCATTACTCGCTCTTTTAACTGGTATGTTTATCACTTTTATCATGGATTATTTTCTTTTTCTAGGTGTCAAGATAAATTACTTTGATTTTTATGAGATAAAGGTATTTTACAATGTCCTTTTTGCTGATAACCAAAATTTTCTTATTTTTTTTGGATTTAGTTTCTTATTTGGTTTTATTGTCATTTTTATAGGAAACAAAAAACTTACGATTTTACTCATAAGTGTTTTAACTCTTATCTCTATTGCCCCACTATTTAGTGATATTGGAAGAAGTTTAGGTAAGATGATGTTTATGAAAAAAAATCTTACTTACAATGAGGCAAAATATAGTTTTACTGGTGATGTGTATTATGAGGGACGCACAACTATACACTTTTACGACAATGACTTAAAACGGATCATCATACTACAAAAAGACAAATTACTAAAATATTAGGTGCAGCTAAAGCAGCACATCCTTAGACTCTTTGGATGTGCGGCTTTAGCCTCACCTAAAACATAATAAAAGGAAAAAAATGAAACATATATCATCTATCGCATCAGGTGTAGCACTAGGAAGTGCAGGAATAGCTATGATGAGTGTACTTGCAGGTTGTTCAACACAAGAAAAACAGGCTCAAAATAAGTTTTTAGTGATAGAAAAACAAGCAAATGGTAAATACACTGTAGTAGAGGAGATGCCAACTGATGGTCCATCTCGTGCTATCATCCGTGAAAAAGATGCAAATGGAAACATCACTGAAAGATTTATGAATGAAACTGAGATGAAAACCTTAGCCGAGCAAGAGTATCAAAAAGTTCAAAATGGTACAAGTGAAACTACTCAAGAGGGTGGAGGCAGTGCTGGTATGGGTTTAGGTGGAACTATCCTCGCAGTTGCAGCAGGAAGTTTACTCGGAAATATGATAGGTAATGCTCTCATGGGTAATAAAAACTTTGCCAATAGAGCATCAGGTGTCAATAAAAGTGCATATAGCCGTTCATCTGCTGGTAGAAATGCAAAGAAATCATCTAGCAGAAAAAGTTTCTTTGGTGGCAAATCTACAAGAAGTTCAAGTCGTGGTGGATTTTTCGGTGGGTAAATTGATAAGTGCAATTAAAGATGCACATCCTAAAAGCTCTTGGATGTGTGGCTTTAGCCTCACCAAACAAAGGTAATACATGATTCAATTACAAAATATTATCCCACTAAAAGACTCTACCTTAGAAGAGATAGGCTTTACTTGGCACACAGACACTGATGGGTCAAAATATGTCAATGATGCCCTTGTACAAATCACACAAGAGGAAGCTGAAGCCTACTACACTGCAACAAACGAGATATACGATATGTATGTCCAAGCAGCCGAATATGTGATAGAGAATGATCTTTTCTTTGAACTTGGCATCCCATTTAACCTCATAGAGATGATAAAAAAGTCTTGGGAAAATGATGTCCACTGGCATATTTATGGTCGCTTTGATCTAGCTGGTGGAATAGATGGAGATCCTATCAAACTTATAGAGTTTAATGCAGATACACCAACCTCACTTTTTGAGACTGCTCTCCTCCAATGGGCACTTCTCAAAGAAAACAATATGGATGAGGCAAAACAGTTTAACGATGTTTATGAAGCCATAAAAAACAACTTCAAAAGGCTCATCACCCTTTTTGGAGATGTAGAAAATTTTGAAGAAAATTATGATGGATGGAAAATTCTGTTTTCCTCTATTGATGGAAACGAGGAAGAGGAGGTCACCACAAAACTCCTCCAACAGATAGCAACGGATGCAGGATTTAACACAAGTTTTGAATACTTAGGCAATGTAGAGTTTACAGATGAGGGCATCTTTGATGCACAAGGCAACCAATATGAATATTGGTTCAAACTCTATCCTTGGGAAGATATAGGTACTGATGAAGGTGAACTCGCTACTACACTTACAACTATCATACACAACCAAAAAGCTATCATCCTAAACCCAGCTTACACCCTCCTCTTCCAGTCCAAAGGGATGTTGAAAATACTCAGTGATATGTTCCCAGACTCACCATATATCCTTAGATGCTCTGATGAACCTCTAAAGGGCATCAAGCAGGTAGAAAAAACTGTCTTTGGTCGAGAGGGTGCTAACACGAAGATAATCTCACAAAACGGAGATATACTCACTCAAACAGATGGAGTCTATGATAACTACAAAAAAATCTATCAAGAGTATGTAGAGTTCCCCCAAGATGCACAAGGAGATAAATATCAAGCGGGAGTCTTTTTCGCTTATGAAGCGTGTGGACTTAGTTTTCGTAAAGGGGCAGAGATATTAGACAATATGTCTAAATTTGTGGGACATAGTATGCATTAGCATACTACTCCTCAAAATCCTCTTTCTTAAAACCTTTTAAAAACTCTAAAAAGAAAACTAAAAATATTGAAAGTATAAAACCGGTTATAAAAGCAACAATTACGATGAGTTTTTTCTTTGGTTTTATGGGATAGTCATTGGTCATAATATTTCCAATAATTGCAGTATTTTTATAGTTATATGGTTTCATTGAAGAGTATAAAATATTTAGATTTTTTTGAAGTTCTGGCAGTTTTATAAATATAATATTTTCTTTTTTCTCTCTATAACCCTCAAGTGAATCTCTTAATTTCATCAGCATCTTTGCTAAATAACTTTGCTCATTTATTTGTAGGGCTGCCATAGTCGGATCTATCTTCTTGATTTTTTTGAGATTTTCTTGAACATCTTTAAAGTTTTGCTCATATATTGTCACATCATCTTGATATCTACTGATCCTACTTTTTAATGCTGGTAATGTTTTCTCTTCTATAAGCGAAAGTCTACTCTTTACATCTTTTATCTGTGCTTCTCTTAATTCTCGAACATCATCTAAAAGTTTTTGGTGTTTTTTTTGTACATACTCTACAACTTTCATTAACTCTGCAGTGGCTGTTTTATTTGAGTTCCCATTTGCAACAATTTCAAAAAGATTTTTTTGTTTTTTTACTAAAGCTATACTTTCAATCACAGCTGGTCTATCTTTTTTATTTTTCAATACTTCAATATAGAGAACTTCTAATTCTTTTGTAAGTTCAGAAGCATTAGCTATTGCTACTTTCTTATTACCATTACCATTATTGCGAACACTACTACCATTGTCACCATTATTATTATTATGCACAATAACAATATTATTAAGCTTATACTCACCAATCTTAACTATTGCTTTAGCTTCATAAACTTTTGGAACTGTTAATGCGTAAACAACTGCCAACGCAGTAATCACGGAGGTAATAACAATTATCTTCATCCTATTTGTCCAAAGAGTTTTCGCCAATTCTTTTAAATCTATCTCATCATCTTCATATCGTTGTATATCTATTTGTTTTTCTTGCATATTTCCCTCTATTATTAAAAATGTATTTTATCTTTTTTTTACTTATTTTAAGATTTTATAAACCATATCTTCACTCTTCATCACAATACTAAATTCTACCCTTCTTGAGTTTGATTTTTCTTTTAGTTTTGCAAATGCCATGCCACTAGCACGAAAATAGCTTTCTAACCAAGGTCTGTTTTGTATAACCGTAGCATCATTTAAAGCATAACAAAAAGAGAGAACTTTAAAAGATCTACTTTGAGAGAGCTTCATATTGTTTAGGTAAATATCTTCTTTTGATGTTGTCTTACCCCACTCGCTTGAAGTATGCCCCTCTACTCTCACTTCTTTTATCTCATCTATATATTGTGCAGAAGTTATGATGCTAAGGTAGCGTGGAAAAAAATCTTCCAATATGGTTTTAAAACCATCCTTAATATCGCTTTTGTTAACAGCGAACAAAACATCAGGGGAATTAAATACTATTGTATTATCTTTAGTTATCTCGGCATCCCATTTATTTAAATCCTGTTCAAACTCTTCATACAGATTTTCATTTAAATTTGCCTTGGAGTCTCTGTATGACTCAGCGACACTTTTCATCGCATCTTTTTGAGACTCAACCTCTATCATAAACCCTATAGCGATAAATAAAAAAACCAGCATAAGCCCTGACATCATATCAGAGATGCTCATCCATACATTATTTGTCTTCAGAATCACCCTTTAGTATCTCAAATATACTCAGCATAGTTGCTACGCTCATGCCGACTATGGAAGTAAAAAAGGCAGTTTTCAGTCCTAGCAATATATCGTTTACACTGTTCATAATGTCTTGTGGATTAAAACTTTGCAAACCCATAAATATACCAACAAATGTACCAAGCACACCGATGCTAACAATCTGACTTTTCAAATCTTTTTTAGCAACTTGATCGATGATTGCAAGTATAAATATGATCACAACAAAAACTAGGTTTATAGGATCAAATAAAATGTCAGTGATAGATGCTGGAGTAAAATCATCTTTTTTGATATTTTTTTTACATACACCAATACTTAAAACATTTCGGTTATTTGATACTATTGACTTGCTAATACCATCAACCCGAGAGAGTTCGTCTAGGCTTTTGAAACATTCATGACTCTCTCGATATGTGATGATTTTTTGAGCCTTAGCTTTTCCAATGCCATTAAGTTCTAAAAGTTCACTAGAACTTGCATTGTTTATATCTACAATAGCAAAAAGATGGGTCACGCTCAGTAAAATTAATACAAAATATTTTAAAATCATTTTCATTTCACTTTTAATGAGCTTTTTTTCATCATTGATAATAATAATCAACTATGATATATTATACTTTATTTAGTATTTTTTGTCAATGTAACTCAAAGCCAATATCTTATGACTTTGTATAGAAAAATATGGATATTTTATACAATAATATAGTAGAATAATGTCATCAAAATTTAAAGGACAACAATGAAAAAAATTTCTATAATTTTTTTAACGCTATTTTTAGTCTTGGGGGCAAGCGAATGTTCCGCTCAATCTCAAAATCTTCAAATATTTAGTGCAGATAATGCCAATGGTAAAATTAATGCAAAAACAATCCAAAAAGCATTTAATGATATTGGGGTAATTGTAGATGTAAATAACGATATGAACTCTATCTTCTCAAAAAGATTTGGCAAGGTTTATCACAAAAAATATAACTTAGCAATCTTCACAAATGAAAAATTGGTCAAGAAACTTATGAGTAAATATCCAAGTGTTGGAATGATTACTCCACTTTCAATGTCTATTTATTCAGGAAAGAACAAGAGTATTAATATCTCAACATTATCTTTGGCAGGGATGGCTAGACTAACGAAAATCCCTCTAAATAACCCAGATTTAAAGGCATATGCAAAACTCGTAGATGAAGCTCTACACAAAGCACTTGTAAATGGAAAGTACCTAAGTGTAAAACACAATCCCAAGGCTAAAGTCTCAGTTACTAAGTTTGCCATGGAAGTTGAACTAGAAGATGGTGATACTTATGCTGAAGCAATTAAAAGTTTTGAAGAGGAGTTCGAGGGTGAACTAGGTCCTGTGGGATACTTAATACCTAAAAAATATAGTTTTAAACATCCTGATTATGATGCATTTGACACCTACTCTATCATACGATTTAATGCAATTTTTCCAGTTTCTAAAAATCATCCAGAAGCAGGAGCTTATGCTCCATTTTCTGTTGTAGTTTACAAGAAAAAAGATGAGGATTCCATGCATATCATGTATCCATCTATAGACAACTGGATAACAGATCTTGATCTCAAAGATGCAACTGCAGTAAAAGAGGTGCATAAAACACAATCAATGCTAAAAGATATTCTTACAGAATTAACCGAGTAGTTCTAAAGCCCCATAACAGGTGTGGAGTATAAGCCTAACTAAGCAATATACTCCCCCACACTACAACAAATAAAGTTATACTCAAAAAAACTATGGTACTACCAACATCTTTTGCTCTTCCCGCCATAGGATGGTGTTCTAAGGTAACAAGGTCAACTACTCTCTCAATGGCAGAGTTGATAACCTCCGCAATAAGTACACCCATCAAAGATATCCACATAAATAATTTATAGGTAAGAGTTAAATCTACTATTAAGATCACTGGTATTAAAAATATCGCTAAAAGCAGTTCTATCTTAAAAGATGTTTCATGTTTTATAACATCTATCAAACCATTTAGAGCATATGTTGTATTTTTAAAAAATGTATATTTTGGTTGATTTCTCAAGTAATTTCCTTAATTTTATCTAATACATCTTGTGCGGTTACTAACTTCATACAATTATGATGCCCTAGTGGACACACACGCTTCATACATGGTGCACATTCTAAGTCTTTTGTTACTATGACACCTTTTTCATTCATCCATTGGTTTGTTTCAGTATAGCGAGTTGGTCCAAATATAGTAACAGTTGGCACTTGATACGCGGCTGCTAGATGCATAGGTCCCGAGTCGTTTGTCACAAACAAATCAAGCGATGCAATACCTTCAAACAACTCTTTTACTGTAGTCTTTGTAGCTAAATTTCTATAGTTTTTAACACCATTTGAAATTAATATTTTTTCAATATCAGCTGCAATCTCATCTTCATTCGGTCCGCCAAATATCACTATGTCATACTCACTACTTAACTCTGTAGCAACTTTTGCAAATTCTTCAGGGTACCATCTTTTAGCACTTCCATAAGTAGCCCCTGGGTTTAAACCTAAAACCTTAGGATGTGTTGCTTGAGCCTCACTTGAACTATGACCATATATCTTCAACTTAGTCGGCTGAGTATTTAAACCTAAACTTCTATTTATAAAATCATTATAACGCTTCACTTGATGTATCTCTTTTTTTACATATCTTTTATAAACATAACTTCTCTTTACACCTATAAAAAACAGTAGATACTGCGTGGTAAAATTTCTTCTAAAACTAAGAGCAATGTCAACTTGCCCTGCACTTTTAGCATCTCGATAAAGGTTTAGATACCTAAAACCACCTTGTTTACTCTCATCTAAAATAATTTTTATAACATTGGGATGATGGATAAAAAGTCGAGTTGAGACAAATGAGCCATAGATGATGAGCTGTGCATCTGGATAAGTTTTTACTATGTTTTCTATGGCAGGTGTAGTCATCACCGCATCGCCGAGCCAAGTAGGTATCTCAATAAAAAAAATCACTTTATTCTAGCACTCACAAGCTTGAATTTTAGCGATAGTTTTAGTTGTGCTTTTGCCATCTATAAACTGAACGAGCTTGACCTCACGAGCAATATCACTTCCAACGACCTCTTTGCCTTCATAGTCTCCACCTTTGACTAAGATATCAGGTTCAAGTATCTTGATGAGTTCGTAAGGGGTATCTTCACTGAAAACTGTTACAAAATCCACACTCTCTAATGCAGAAAGGACAAAAGCTCTATCTTCTTCATTGTTTATGGGACGGCTCTCACCCTTTAAAGCTCTTACACTAGCATCTGAGTTTAGCCCAAGGATAAGCACATCACCATAAGACTTTGCTATATCTAAGTAGCTTACATGTCCACGATGAAGTATGTCAAAACAGCCATTTGTAAACACTATCTTTTTACCCAATTTTTTAAGCCTATCTACTTGAATCTTTATCTCATCAAAACTTTTAATATGACTCTCAATCGTACCTTTGTTGATACTTGAACGGTAATGTTCTATCTCATCTATGGTAGCTGTTGCACTTCCTAGTTTCCCTACCACTACACCAGCGGCAAGGTTTGCAAACTCCAATGCAGACACAATATCTTTATCTAAAGCCAAGGAGTATCCAAGAGATGCTATGACAGTATCTCCAGCTCCTGTAACATCATAGACCTCTCTTGCTACAGTTGGTCTCATGATGAGTTTGTCTTCATAGATAGCTATCCCATCTTCACTTAAAGTGATAAGTGAGATATCTAAATGAGCTACTTTTTTAAGTATCTGGAGTGCATCTACCAAACTATTGTCATCTACAATCTTGATGCCAGATGCTTCCTCCGCCTCTTTTTTATTTGGAGTTAGAAGATAAGCTCCGCTATATTTTGTATAGTCCAAACCTTTAGGATCTACCAACACTTTTTTGTTATTGTTATTTGCTATAGTGATAAGCTCTTTTGTAAGTGCCGTAGTCAGAACACCTTTTCCATAATCCGAAAGCAATACAATATCAACACTTTTACACAGATCTCTAAAACTCTCTAAAAGTTTATCCTCTGAGTTGCTAGAGATATTTTCTTTTGATTCTTTATCGTAGCGTACAACTTGTGAGTGAGATGCTATGATACGAGACTTTTTAGATGTTTTTCTCCCATTTTGTTGAATGAGATGCGTTGTTGTCCCGATGGCACTAAGCATCTCTTCTAGCTCAACTGCAACATCATCTTCTCCAACAACAGAGAGTACACTTACCTCACATCCAAGAGCATAAAGGTTGTTAACCACATTACCAGCACCACCAAGCACACTACTTTCTCGCTCTACATCTACCACTTGAACAGGTGCTTCAGGGGAGATTCTATTGACACTCCCCCAAAGATAGTGGTCTATCATCAAGTCGCCTATGACAAGAATTTTTGGCGTTTTATTTGCCATTGTTTACCTCAACTTCATAGAGCCTTTTGATCTCTGCTAGATAAGCTTTTATCCCATCTTCCATCTCAAATTTTGGTTCATATCCTAGTGCATCTTTGGTTGCGTCTATGTTTGCTTGTGTAAAAAACTGATACTGTCCAACAAACGGGTTAGGGATATACTCTTTGCCATTGTCTATATCTAGCTCCCTTTGTAAGATAGTGACTATATCTTCAAAACTTCTTGCCTTACCTGTCCCTACATTGTAAACACCACTTTTTTTAGGCTCACAAGCTAAAATATTTGCTTGGATCACATCATCTATGTAGATAAAATCTCTCAAAATCTTATCGCTTCCCTCAAAAAGTTTTGGTGTTAACCCTCCTAGTATCTGATGCCCAAACTGCACAACCATAGAGGAAGTTTTATCTTTAAAGTACTCTCTAGGACCATAAACATTAAAATACTTCAAGCCCACTATGGATATATCCACACCCTCTTGAAGATATTTATAAGTGATATTGTCCATCATCACTTTAGAAAAACCATAGACATTATTTGGTTGTTCATACCCAACCTCAAACCTATCACTATCTCCATAAGTAGCAGCAGAAGATGCATAGATCATGTTCGCCTTATGTTTTATCGCTATTTTAAGCAGGTCTTCATAAGCATTAACATTAGTTTGTATCATCAAATCTTGTTCAGATGCGGTAGTGTCTGAGATAGCAGCTTCATGAAAAATATAGTCAAAAACATAACTATCCTCTAAACTTTTAAGTAGATCTTTATCATTTATGTCGCCACTTATCACTTTACCATGAAATCCTAAAAGATTTTTAAAATGCCCAAAGCTCTTTAAGTTTCCATTGTTCAGTGTTTCACCGCTACGAAAACTATCAAGAACAACCACAAGAGCATCTGGATAATTATCTTGAAAATAAAATGCTATGTTAGAGCCTATAAATCCAGCACCACCTGTAATTAAAATTGTTTTTTTATTAAAGTCTATATTATTATATGCCATAAGTATCTCTCAATTAATTTTTACTAATTATACTATAATATATTTCTCATATAATGAAACATATTTGAGTGCCATTTTTTTCGGGGAAAATTCTACAATATTTTTTTTTGCATTTAAAGACAGATATTCTCTTTTGTTTTTATCTTCATATAACTCAATAATCTTTTTTTCTAACAGATCAGCATTACATTTAGGAACTAATACTCCATTAAATTCATTTTCAATAATATCTGGAATACCCCCTACATCACTTGCAACAATAGGAATATTAAACTGCATCACATCCAACAGTACAGAGCCTAAACCCTCATTTCTTGATGGAAAAACAAAAAGATCAAAACAATTGATATAATCATTGACATTGTCAACAAATCCCTCAAAAGTTATATTGCAAACTCCTTTTGCTTGTTCTTTTAACATCACCTCATCATCTCCTCGACCAAGAAAGATAAAATGTAAGTCAGGATAACTATGTTCTACTCGTTTGGCGACGCTAATGAGAAAAGATTGCCCTTTATGCTTATCATCCAATGCACCTATATGACCTACTAAAAACTTATCCTTAAATCTATGAGCAATTTTTTCCGATTTGCCCTTGTTAAGTATTGCATTTGTATAAGCATCTGCAATAGCAGAGGTAGTAGCATTTGAAGAAACCCTTAAAATTTCTTTTTTTATAACGCTCGAAACTCCGATACATTCACTTGCATGAGAGTATAGTCTCGTATTAAAAAAATTAGTTTTTAAACTATTGTCAACTCTTCTTGTAACAAGATAAGGAATCTTAAGAAAAAGGTTACAAAAATATGCGAACTGAAGAGCTTTAGTCTCATGAGCATGCAAGATAGAAGAACCTCGTACTACACCTAACGAAAAAATATATGGTTTATTTATCTCGATAATCTCTAAATCTCTAGTATTTGCAAGCCTCGTGATTAATTCAGATTTTTTTCTTACTACAATTTTTTGTTTGAAACCCATTAAAGCAAGTTCTTCTATAAGCAGTTGAGTTTGGCGTTCACCTCCACGATAACCTTTTGCAAAATTAAGATGCGTTATCACCACATCGTTCTTTAAAAATTTTCTTTGCAATTTATATACCTTTTTGTGTACTTAAAAAAGCTACCATTAAAATTTGATATTGATATAACAAATCCCCTCCAACCATCAAGCAAGCCCAACTGTAAAATATATGTTTTAAAAAAAGCAAATTTTGCTTTTAAAAGGACTACTAAAAATGAACAAGTTTTTTCATCTTTAGCGGCCAAATCCGTATAGTTCATCACTTTTTGCAAAAACTGATTTATATTTGTAACTGCATTGTGTTTAAAACTATTTTTTAATACTGTATTTTTTGTATCTTGATTTAACTCTATAAACTCATGAACAATGTTCTTGTTGAAACTATAATTTTTTTTATTGTATATCCTAACCAAAAAATCTTTACCCCAACCACTATGTTTTATATGTTTCTTTAAAAAATAGTTATCTCTTTTTATAGTAAAAACTTCATTAATATTTTCAAATTTTAATGTAGATATTTCATCTAATAACTTTGGCAATATAACTTCATCGCTGTCTAAAGAAAGAATCCAATCATTTTTAGAATACTTTGCAGCACTATTTTTAGTTGAACCAAAACCTATAAACTCACCCTCTATAACTTTTACATTTTTGTACTTGGATGCTCTGCTTTTTGTATTGTCAGTAGAATTGTTTAGATATAAGATGACTTCCTCAAAAGCTACTATGCTATCCAGTGTTTCAACAATAGTTTCCTCTGCATCTTTTGCCATTATTACAACAGAAATCTTAGTCAACAACTTTTTTTCCTTTTAATCTTTTTTTAAAATTTTTAAAGTCTTTATTTTTTTGTGAATAATATATTGCTTTTTTTATAGCGTAAGATTCATCTGCATTAACTAGTTTAGCATACTCATTTACTATTGTTTTCATATCCTCATCTTTAGCCCATAGCATATAAAATGACTTTAATCTCTCATCTAATGATAATTTTTTAAAAGTCATTCTGTTTATATCAACTATTTTAAAAGTATATCCATCTTCATCTTTTTTTATAAGTATATTTCCCGGTGAATAATCTAGATGCAGTATATTTTGTTCATGTAAATCATATGTAAATTTAGCAAACTCTTTAAATACCTTTTGCTTATCTTCAAAAATTGCATTAGTTAATGGTTCTCTTATGGTAAAATCATATTTAAAGTTTTCACTTACAAAGTAGCTATCATGAATCAAGCCAAACTTATGAAACTCTATATAACCTATAGGCTTAGGTACAAACTCAATAATTTTAACACTATTGTCATAAGATTTTTTAGCTTTTGAGTCTTTGAAAAATGTATATACTAACTTGTTTATAAGATGAGGAACTTTAAATGACTTTACCACTATCTCTTTATCTTCATGCTTTATTATTTTTATTTCATTTCTTGCTTTATGTATGGAGTTTGAAGAATCTATAAAATAGTGTTTTATATTTTTAATCAAGTCAATAAAACTACTCTTAAATACTTTTAATTTCATTAAATATCTTTTCTTTTATGTACTTTATTTGCACCGACTACTACTGAATTATCAGGAACAGATTTTGTAACTACCGCATTAGCTCCTATAATACAATTTTTACCAACAGAGATATCTCCTATCAATTTTGCTCCAGTAGAAATAATTGTATTTGCTCCTACTTTTGGCATTTTATTGTCACAATTAAAGCTGCTTCCAATTGTTACACACTGATATATGATACAATCTTTTTCAATAATAACCTGAGAACCAATCACTACTGCTATTGGGTGAACAAACTTAACACTTTTATCAATTACAGCAGTATGACTTACTTCACAATGGTATTTATAATATATTCTTCTTTGAAAATATTTTCGTAAAAATTTATTTTTTCCACTGAAGTCAAGCATTAACTGCCATTCTATATTGAAATTTTTTACTGGATTATTACTAAAAAATAATTTTAGAATGTTAATTAAAGCTTTCATATCTTATCATCCTTTTTATGGTATCCAATATTTTTTCTAACTCACGAATTGTATTTAAAATATCAATAGCGATATTGTCATTATCTTCATTTGGCGTTCTATATGCATAGCTTCTAAAAAGTGCATGAGATTTTACTAAAAAGTAAATTTTATCTCTTTTGCTTTTTATCATGCTAACTTATCTTTTTTTTCATTTAATTCTTGAGCTAAAATAATAGCAGTAAATAAAGATATAAAAAACATAAAATTTTTCAAATGAAACATCCTATCTGCAAACATTGAAATAAATATTACAGATATTGCTAACTGTTTAATAAACATAATATTCTTATCTTTTATAGTTACTCCTAACATATAATAGAAAAATAATATAAGTAGAATTAATCCAGTTATACCAGTTTCCAAAAATACATCTAAATAAGAATTATGTGTATGAATAAAATATTCATCAATTATTTTACTTTTTTCAACACTTTTAGATATAGCTTCCTTCATATCACCGACACCTATACCATATAAGAAAGAGTTTTCTGGTTGTTTAAAGATATCATATACTATCTCATATGATGCCAATCTTGCACCAAGACTAGAATTATAGTTTGCATCTCCATGTAACTTATTAGTTGCTCTAAGTGTTGCTTCTATTCTAGCTTGAACTCCAGCATTTAATTTATATCCTACAAAAAATACAATAGTTGGAAATAATAACAACTGCAAAAAGTTTTTTACAGACAATTTATAAAAGCTAAACAATAGAATCAACATACTTCCAAAATAAACTACATATCCAGTTCTACCACTCGATATCACTAAATTTGTAGTCATAGTCATAAAAAACATTATATATATAATTTTTAAATATTTATTTTCAAGATACTTAGCTTGGTATAAAATCAATAGTGCTGAAAATGCGACTAGTACACTATATGGGACATGATACATAAAACCAACTGGATATCTATATATCTTAGAATATTCAGTCTGGTATAGATCAAAATAGATCAAATAAGAGATAATTTCATTCACAAACATACCAAATACAAATGCTGTAATAATATATTGTAATTGACCCTTTTTAATTATTGATGAAAAAACAATAACTGGTAATACTATGTAAGTTAACATCTTTCTTGAGTATGACAGACCCATATGAAGATCATCACTCCAGAGTAAAGATAAAAAATGCAGTGACACTAAAGCAATCAATATAATTACTATTTTATGCTTAAGTATGTATATCAAATCATCTTTATCTACTGCAAATATCCAAAGGATAACAGCTGCGGAAAAAAAATGTCTAGTATAATGGTATCCAAAAGGGATACTAAAGGCTAAACCCATGATTAGAAATATAACCAGTAACTGTAATTTATTTTTAAGATTTTTCTTCATAAACATATCATAATATATTTTCATAATTTTAATTCTTTAAACATAATAATACTATCAGGCTTAACTTTTTTATAATAGTCTTCTAAAAAGTCATTGTAATATTTTTTATTTTTTATTTTTTCATATGGTATCTTAATTACTTTAATATCTATTTCATCATATATAATTTTTAAAGTACTTAAAGCTGTAGAAAAATATGACACTATCATACGAGGATATATATTTTGTTTTAAAAAATATAATTCTATTGGAATATTTGGTTTGATTACTTCAAGTAAATTTGAATCAATAGAATCAATACTCTTTTGAAGATTTTTTGACTCTGAACGATGTGGGGTATATATTATTTTTTTATTATAAAATCGGCTAATAGCTTCTAGAACATTTACATAATCTTCTATCTCTAACACTTGAACATCATCTAATGGCTGACCTATAAAATATATATCGTTTGTTCTTTCAAGTTTAGATAAGTTATTTTTTTTCAAAAATAATAAATTATTTTTTATTACCTCAATTCCATTTACTGACTCTAAATCAAAATATGTAAATAAATTAATTTTATCTTTTATTCTAACTTTTAAACCAAAAGCTAAAAATCTTAATTCTCTAAAATCATATTTATTAAGTTTATTCTTTTTAATATAATTATTGTATGTTGCGATAGTCTCTGTACCATCATCAATATAAAAAACTTTTTCTTTACTTAAATTAGGAATCATGATTTTTTGAATCGTTCCATAATTCCCAATTATTAAATATTTATATTCATCTTTTTGTAATTTTCTAATTAATTTAACATACTGAAGCAATTTAGATTTTTTTGTACTTTCTAACCGAATAACCTTTTCCCATTTTGCCTGAGCCATTAGTTCTTCAATCTGTTGTGTATTATTATCAAGAGAATTAAAAATTAAAATCACAATATTATTAGTTAATTTAAAATGTCCTATTAATTCAATAGCATTAATTATTTGTAGTGGGGAACGAAGGATAAATAGGTTTTTCTTATTCAAAGCGTAAATCCATCATCAACAATAATATTTTGTCCATTAATATACTTACTCATATCACTAAGTAAAAAGATCAAAGTTCCTTTTAAATCACTCTTGTCTAACATTCCCTTACTAAGACACTCTTTTTTATACTTATCTAAAAAATCTATTGGCTGGGAATCATATATACCACCAGGGCTTAGTGTATTTACTTTTATATTCATACCTTTAAAGTACTTCGCCATGTACTTTGTCAGATGAATAAGCCCTGATTTTATTGCTGCATATTCTACTGGCATTGTCATTATAGTATTCTCATATATTTCAAATTTAGGGGCTACTACTCCATATATTGATGATATATTTATAATATTACCATATTTTTGCTTTTGAAAATATTTTGCAAACTGTTGAGATGTTGTAAAATACCCACCTAAATTTAGTCCAATATTCTCTACAAAATCTTCATATTCAACATCAAAAAAATGTCTTGCATAGTTTTTATTTCTAGGATATGCATTATTCACTAAAGCATCTATTCTACCATATTTATTATCTAAATAACCTATACATTTGTTTAGTGATTTTTTAGAAGTTATATCTAATTGAATAAAATCTATTTTATCATAATGAAGTTCTAATTTTAATTCATTTAAAACTTTAAATCCGAGTTCTTCATCTATATCTGCTATCACTGCTACTGCGTTTTGTTCCACTAGAGCTTTTATAAACTCTCTACCTATCAAACCAGCTCCACCAGTTATGACAATAACTTGATTATTTAACATTATCTTGACTCATTAAAAATTCTACAAATTTGTAGTCTAACTCTGTATCTATATCTATAGACCTTTCTTCTGGCATTATGTATAATCCAGTTTTCTCCAAAAAGATAGAATTTTCATTAAGTATTGTATCTCTTGTCCAAATATAAATAGAAGCATTCATATCATAACTTGCTGGAACATCTTGGCGTCTAACTACTTTATCACTTAGTTTTTTTGATAAAGCGACTTTACCTTTAGCATCAACTTCTACTAGATTAAAGTAAGGGCTTCTTCTACTTGGCATAGCAGTGATAATATTGTCATTATTATTTTCTTGTAGTTGCTTAAATGAATTTAAAATATCCTCTACATTTCTAAGTGGAGCGGTAGCATCTAAGTCTATTAGGTAATCAAACTTAGTATTATAATGCTCTTCACTTTTTACAAAAGCATCTCTAATAACATCTAATTTACCAGCAGTATCACTTGCCATCTCAGAATCTCTCTTAAAAAATATTTCTGCTCCATACTCTTTTGCTACATTAGCTATTTCATCTGAGTCAGTACTTATAACTATATGCTCAAATAGTTGGGACTCGCTAGCTTGTTCTATTGTATATGCTATTAATGGTTTAGATTTTATATGTTTGATGTTCTTATTTTTAACACCTTTTGAGCCACCTCTTGCACATATAGTGCATAATACTTTATATTTATTCACCTACAAATCCTTAAACTTGATATTATCTATAATCTCTATTGTTTTTATTCCCTCATCAAATGTACATAGTGCTTTATTCGAATCATTATCTATTATAGCTTCATGCATTTTAAAGTATGTATAATTTCTATCTTGAATATCTATTTTAACATTATTTTGATTAGCGTTTTTATCATATGTAGTAATTATATTGTTTATAACATCCGCTTCTATAGTTAAATTTTTTGTATGTATCAATAATTTTCTAATTGGTAACTTACTTATATAATCTATACTTAGATTAACGATAGTCTTTTTCTTTGTTACAAAGATAGAAGTAAATATATCATCAGAATTAATCTTTAAATCACTTATCTTAGTACTTATATATTGTAAAGACTCAATTTCACCAAATAACCATGTACTATAATCTATCTCATGACTTAAATCTCGTAAAACTCCACCGCCTTGATTTATATCTGCACTATATGATCTAGTATAATCTTGGTCTGGTCTCCATAAGGGTAAGTACTGCCCACATATTATATTTGTGCTATATACTTCTTCAAATTTTAGCATATTTTTAAGTATAGATAAGACAGGGTGAAACCTTAAATTATACGCAACAAATACTTGATTATTTAATATAAAAGTATCATATAGTTTATTATATAATGGTTTTTCTACTAATATTTTTTTATTTTTAACTTTAGAGCAAATATATTTTAAATATTCGTAATGTTTAATAGTTTCATTTGAGACAATGAAGTAATCATATATATCCAAATTTGATATTTTATTTAAATGTTTAAATGTTTTAATAGCCTCAACTTCCTGCTTTGTTACTAAGTCAATATTATCAACAACTTCTAGTTGATTTAAAATTTCAAAGTGTCGCTTACCTATCGAACCAAATCCAACTATCAGTATATTCATTATTTAATCTTTACAATTTACTATAGACAAGTAAGTTAATTTCTTTACTTCTATTAAATATTTATTATAATCAGTGAACTTATAATACATTAATTTAGCTATTCTACTTTTACTTTTTCTTTTTTTTCTATAATTATATGTTATGTTTAATAACATTGGTTTTTTTTGCTTCCATGTTGAAAAGTTATATTGAGGATATATTTTTATTTTATTGACCCTTTCAATATCTTGATATGCTTTGTATGAAATAACTAAACGACTATCATCAAAATATACTTTTTTCATCATACCATTCCATTCATAGAAGGGAGGTTTTCTACCATAACTAAGCTTATTTATAATATTGTTATTTAAGATAAATGTTGAGTTATCTTTAATCTTGTTGTTATTTTTAAAGTTCATCATAACCGAAGTCATATATAAACTATCTATTTGCCATCTATAATAATCTGATATATTTTTTCCAATAAATGAAAAAATAAGTACAAATAACAAAGATTGTCTAACAAATAAACTAAATTTAAAATATTTGGAAATCAAATCAATTCCAAAATAAAATATAAAAGCTAGTCCAAGAGGAGTTAAAAGTTGAAATCTAGATGCAAAGGTACCTACTTTAGGTAATTTAGATACAACTACATAGGGAAATACTGCCAGTAAAAACATTAAAACACCAAAAAATAACAAATATTTACTATTATCATTTAATGATAAATTTTCTTCTTTAAATTTGTACTTTTTATATACAAATAAAATCATTATAATTACTAACCAAAATGGAAGAGATATATACATAGATTGGTGAATCACATCAAATAAAGAAGTATCAAAACTTTTAAACAGATTAAAAATAATTTTAAAAATCGATGTATTTCCTACTGAATTATATCCAGCATATAGACCTGTAGGCTTATAGTATAATACTTTTATTATAAAAAAGACAATAGGTAAAACTATAAAATCAACATATCTAATAGAGAATTCTTTAATCTTTTCTAGTGACATAAGAAGTCCGTACTTTATATAGTATATATATATTAAAACTAATGCATAAAAAACTAAAATAGAATTTGTATAAAATGAAATATAAAATCCACCTAATATTATAAATCTTAAAATATAAGAATTATTTTTCAAATATTTAGTTAACATATAAAATGAAGCATAAAATATTAATAAAGGGAAGAAAAAAGGTATTATAGATATTGCTATTCTCGAACTAATAACTGGCATTATCAAGTAAAGTAATGTAATGTAAAAAATATCTTTTGAACTTAATTCTTTAATATTTTTCAATATAGCATTTAAAAACATACCAGTAATAAAATATGATACAAATACAAATACTCTATACCAAAAAGCACTATTGTCTAAACTAGTGAAGTACATATGAAAATAATATAATACATCATTTTTAAATTCACTAAAAAATATTTGCTTCGTCTCTGTAGTCTGATTTAATATAACCCAATCATCCCAGTATAAACCATCAAAATTTAGCAATAGTAAAGAAAAAGAAATACTATAAAGAATAAAAAATATTAGATAGTCTTTCCTAGTCGTTGTATTAGTCAAAATTAACCCTTTCTTTTTCAAAAACGAGTGGTCTGTCCAATACTTGAGTATAGATTGCTCCTACATATTCACCTATGATTCCTATAAAAAATAACATTACAGAAAACATTAGTGAACTCATTATTATCAATGGAGCTACACCAAGTGACATCGTATCCCAGTATAATAACTTAGCTATAAAATAGCCAAAGCCTATCATTAGACTTATTAGTCCAAAAAGAACACCCATAAAAATAGCCATTCGTAAAG
>Ga0256829_1000566_pt1 | contig 36278 bp, 30 predicted proteins | sample 131447metaG_FD_185979 | JGI IMG/M metagenome (GOLD analysis project Ga0256829, IMG submission 185979) | Hydrothermal vent microbial communities from Lau Basin, Pacific Ocean - 131-447 | ecosystem: Environmental > Aquatic > Marine > Hydrothermal vents | place: Pacific Ocean: Lau Basin | collected... | reverse complement strand
ATTGCCTGTGGTGTTTTGGGTGCGCTTGGCCGGCTCGTGCCTGTGCTTGCCAGGTTTCGCCAGCTTTGGGGTTTCGCAATGTTGGCTCTATTTGCGGCTCTGTGGGCGACTTTCTGGGGACATCAGCGCTTGGATAACCGCTTGAACGCTGCCCTGGAGGGTGTGGAGCTGCAGGTTGTGGGGACGGTGGACTCTCTGCCAGTACGCACCGAGCGGGGGCTGCGTTTCGTATTAAAAGTCGAGTCTCTGAGTGGCATTGAAGGTCAGAAAGGTGAAAATGTGATGCCGCTGGCGAAATTTCCAGAACGCATACGTCTCAACTGGTATTCCGATAAGTATGTGCTAGCCGGCTCTCGCCTGGAGCTGCGTGTGAAACTGAAGCGGCCCCATGGTTATGTAAATCTTGGTGGTTTTGACTACGAGCGATGGCTGTTAAGCCGGGGCATAGGTGCGACAGGCTACGTTCGCCGGTGGTTGGGCAATCAGGTTCTGCAAGAACAGGGATTGTCTTTTTCATCTATTCACCGCGTGCGTCAAGAGTTCAGGGAGAAGATTCTTGCCAGCGCAACATCCGCCGAAGCATCAGCTCTAGCTGTCGCCTTGGTGACGGGGGATAAGAGCGCAATACTCGCGGAGGACCGAACTCGCCTTCAGTACTTGGGATTGGCACATTTGTTGGCGATATCGGGTCTGCATATCGGTCTGGCTGCCGGAGTGGGGTTATTGCTGGGGCAAGGGGTTGGGCGTTGTCTAAATGCTCTGTCTCCGGGCTACTGTTTTACGCCTGGCATAGCTATGGGGTGTGCTTGGGGTGTCGCGGCGAGTTATGCGCTGTTAGCTGGGCTTTCGCTACCCACGCAGAGAGCCTTGCTGATGTTAACGGTGTGGGTGTTGGTATCGCTCAGCGGGAGGCGTTTTAGCCCATGGTTTGCCTGGTGGTTTGCACTGGCCGTTGTGTTCTGTTTTTTTCCGCTGAGCCTCTACGATTTGGGACTATGGCTGTCTTTCGGGGCAGTGGCTATTTTGGTTGCCACATTTCAGGGGCGCTGGGTTGGGCAGCGCGCCCGCTGGCGACAACTGCTTTGGGCACAAGCCGTATTGTTTGCCGCTCTGGGGCTGTTGCAGTGGTTTGCCGGGCTTCCAGTGTCTTTGGTCTCGCCGCTCGTCAATTTTATGGTTATTCCCTATGTGGGGATACTGGTAGTTCCTGTGCTGTTGTTAATGACGGCAATTGCGTTTGCGAGCGCGGAATTGTTCGAGTTGATTCTAAATTATGCTCTGATGCCTTTGCAGTTTCTGGTTTGGTTTTTGGATCAGTTCGAAAGTGGCTTGTTAATGATCGCCGATTGGGAGTTCTGGTTGTGGCAAAGGTCTGGCGTCGCGACTTTTGATGTTCGAATTGCAATGTTCTCTATTGCGCTGTTGCTCTTCAGCCCGCTGCCGCAATTGTTAAAATTACTGGCGTTGCTGGGCAGTGTATCGGTGATCTGTTCCAGAGAGGTGATATCCGAAGGTCTCGAAGTTGTGGTTTTGGATGTTGGGCAGGGACTCTCTGTAGTCATCCATGAGCGAGAGCGTCATCATCTAGTGGATGTCGGGCGGGATTTTCACGTTGCGGGAGTACTATTGCCTTACTTTCAATACCGAGGCATCACTCAGCTAGATACGGTGGTGGTCAGTCACGGTGATGCTGACCATGCCGGAGGCTTGCCGCCATTGGTAAATTCCATGTCTGCGGAGAAACTCTGGATCCGCGCTGAAGATGCCCGACGATGGTTGTCTGCAGAGATTGAGGAATCTGTGCCGATATCGCCCTGCAGTGGTAAGAGTCTGAGCTATTGGGGTGATGTGCGAGTTACGAGGTTTGGCGTTGGAGAAGGTGAGTTTGATAATGCCAATGATCGCTCCTGTGTTTTGCTGCTCGAATATGCGGGTGTTCGGATTCTGCTCCCCGGTGATATTGAGAATGGCAGGGAGCAGTTGCTGTTAGCTGAGTCTGAGCTCTCAGCCCCCGTTGATATTCTTATGGCTCCTCATCACGGCAGTCGTACATCATCTGGTCGGCTCTGGGTTCATCAGTTGAGACCTCGCTGGGTTGTGTTTAGTGCGGGTTATCGAAATGGTTACGGTCATCCAGCTACAGAGGTTGTAGATCGCTATCAGCGAGTGGGAGCATCGCTCCTGAATACCGCTGAGCTGGGGGCTGTTCACTTCACTATTTCGCCGAAGGGAAAAGTGCTTTGGAACAGTGCGCGCAATCTTCGTAAACGTTATTGGATGTAGCTATCTATCGTTGGCGAATATGGTAAAGTCTGGGTCTGGAGTGGGTTTCGTCACCTCGGGGTAGTGCGGCTGATCGCGCTTTGAGCTAGCTGATGTTTTTTTGATATTGGCTTTGGTGTTAGCTTAGATGGTGGCGAACCGGGAACCCGATAAAGATAATGAAGGGAAGTATTTGTGCTTGAGATAGTTTCTGCCGGTGGCTGGCTTATGCTGCCGATTATTTTGTGTTCCATCGTGGTCATTGCCATCGCAATTGAGCGTTACTGGACATTAAATGCCGACAAAATTGCACCGCGTCACCTGTTGGCCCAAGTGTGGGGATGGTTGCGTAATAATCAAATGGACGCGAGCAAGCTCAAAGAGCTGAAACAATCTTCTGAGTTGGGGTTGATTCTCGCCGCCGGTCTCAGTAATTCTCGGCACGGTCGTGAAGTAATGAAAGACAGTATCCAAGAAGCAGCCAATCAGGTGGTCCACGATTTGGAGCGCTATTTGGGTGTATTGGGAACCATTGCCGCTATCGCCCCCTTGCTTGGGCTGTTGGGCACGGTGCTGGGCATGATTAAGGTCTTCACTGCAATTATGGTCCAGGGGACAGGCAACGCAGGAGTTCTGGCTGGTGGTATTTCAGAAGCTTTGATTACCACCGCCGCCGGTTTGTGTGTGGCAATTCCAGCGATGATGCTGCACCGATTTTTCTGTCGCAGGGTAGATGGCTTGATGGTCGTTATGGAGCAGGACGCTGTAAAGCTGGTGGATGCTTTGCACTCGGACCGCCGCGTAGATGTTAAAGAAGCTGTTTGAGTTGGACCTGACCACACTCTGTCAATTATCGATGTTGTGACTAAAAAGCCGCCAATTTAGGCGCAAGGAGAGTAGTTTGGTTTGTCCAAATAAACGACGAGCAACGACAAGTGGCGGCTTTTTAGCCACAACCCGAAGGGCTGGGACCATTTTCTCGCCCAGTCGCGTTGTCGCTCACTCATGTAGAATTACTACACAGCGTTCCCTCCGCCTTGCTGGACGAAAAAATGGTCTCCAGCAGCGACAATTGACAGAGTGTGGGCAGGTCCTTTTGTGAAGTTCAAACGGCAATCAAATCAGGAAGACAGTATTAACCTGACACCGTTGATTGATGTGGTGTTTCTTCTGCTGATTTTCTTTATGGTTTCAACCACCTTCACAAAAGAAACTCATCTTAAGGTCGATCTTCCAGAAGCGGTGGGTGAGCCCGGAGTGAAGCAGGCGGAACCGCTGGAAATTCTGATTGATGCTCAGGGCAACTATTCGGTGAACGCTAAGGCGCTCGTCAATAACCAGGGTAAAACCCTCAAGGCTGCATTGCTGAAAATTGCCGAGGGCAATCTTGATCGTCCGTTAATGATAACCGCTGATGCAAAAACGCCACACCAGTCGGTGATAACTGCAATGGATGCCGCAGGGCAGGCCGGTTTTGTGCATCTCAGTATGACGACGCGCAAGCCTAGCGACGAACCATAGTATTTTGCAGTCAATGCTCGGAAATTCTTGATGCAACAGCGCATTTTGTCCGCATGGTATGAGGGCCGCTGGTGGTTGTACTTGTTGCTGCCGCTGGCTTGGCTATTGTCGCTTTTGGCGAGTTGGCGTCGTGCCACGCTATCGCACAAAGCTGTTCCACTTGAGGTGCCGGTTATCGTTGTTGGCAATATCGCTATTGGTGGGACCGGTAAGACACCGCTGATCATTGCGTTGGTGAAATATTTACAAGAGCGGGGATATAAGCCCGGCGTTATCAGCCGCGGCTACGGTGGCAGCGCTCCTTTTTACCCTTTCAGTGTTACTCTTGATTCTGATCCTGCGGTCTGTGGTGACGAGCCTTTGCTGATTTCCTTGTCCACGGGTTGTCCCGTTATGGTGGGGCCTGATCGGGTAAATTCAGCCCGACAGCTGATACAAGATTTCGGTTGCGATGTCATTCTTAGTGATGACGGGTTGCAACACTATCGCCTGGCTCGTCAATTTGAGATCTGTGTGGTCGATGGTCAACGACAAATGGGAAATGGTTTTTGTCTGCCTGCGGGACCGCTGCGGGAGCCACCTTCGCGCCTGCACTCGGTAGATTGTGTTGTTGTTAATGGCAGTCAGTCTCTGTCTGTTGAGGGGCTTGACAGTCACTCGATGCAGCTAAAGCCAACCTTATGGCAGCACGTTGCCGGGCGGGAGGAGCAAAAACCTATGCCGTTTATCAAAGAGCAGACTGATGGGAAAGTTCTGGCGGTAACAGGCATTGGCAATCCGCAGCGTTTTTTTCATACCTTGTCTGAATTGGGGTTGCGACCTGATACCAGGGCTTTTCCAGATCACCACCCGTTTACGGCTAGTGACCTGGCGTACGCTAAGGGACAATGCTTGTTGATGACGACAAAAGATGCAGTGAAGTGCCGCGGGTTTGCCGACGATAACTGGTGGAGTCTGCTGGTTACTTCCGATTTACCACCTTCCTTTTGGAAGAAGTTGGACGATTTTCTGGAGAAACAAACATGAGCCGCAGCGCCGAAGTCGAATATACCGTCGTTATTCCAGCTCGATACGATTCGAGCCGTTTGCCAGGCAAGCCTCTGGAGTTGATTGACGATTTGCCTATGATTCAGCATGTCTATCAGCAGGCACAGAAAAGCAGCGCTGCCAGAGTGATTGTCGCCACCGATGATCAGCGCATTATCAATGCTGTGCAGGGTTTTGGAGGCGAATGCTGTAAGACATCTTCTGAGCATGAGTCCGGCACTGATCGAATTCAGGAGGTGGTGGAATTTCTCGGATTGCCCGATGATCACATTGTGGTCAATGTTCAGGGCGATGAGCCGCTGATTCCGCCAGAAGTAATCGACCAGGTGGCGCAAAATCTGTCGCGCATGGAAGAAGCCAGTGTTGCCACTCTGTGCGAAAAAATAGAAGCGGTAGATGAGTTTACCGACCCCAATGCCGTTAAAGTAGTGATGGATAAAAACGGTTTTGCGCTCTACTTCAGTCGAGCATCAATTCCCTGGCCGCGTGATACGTTTGCGACCACCAAAGCAATCCTGCCGATGCAGCCCGCTTTTGCGCGCCATATTGGTATCTACGCCTATCGTGTGGGGCTGTTGAATGAATTTAAGGGCTGGCCAGTTGCAATGCTCGAGGAGCTGGAATGCTTAGAGCAACTGCGGATTATGTGGAACGGTCATCGTATCCATGTAGCTCAGGCTTCGGCAGTTGTCCCGTCTGGTGTCGATACACCTGATGATCTGGCGCGCATTCGCTCTGTTTTTGAGGACTAGTGCTCGGCAGGCTCGTTGAGAAGCTCCGCAACCTATTCTGAGTGATGGGGAGAACTCATAGTGGGCTGTTTGTCTTGTTAGCACCACCGGTTTGGCATCGCCGGTCTGAAGGTGAAACCTAGTTCGGATTAATTTCTTCTGGACATGTCGCGATATTTGTCATAAAAATGTTGTCTCTTGCATTGCGCAGGCGTTGTCGCTTATGCGCATTTTGCAGTTCAAAAAATAATAACAATCAACAACATCATAAAAATAATAGCGAAGAGGTAAATTTGTAATGTCTGATCGACAGACTGGCATCGTTAAATGGTTTAATAATGCTCGTGGATACGGTTTCATCACTCGGGAAGAAAGCCCCGATGATATTTTTGTTCACTACCGAAATATAGAAGGTGAGGGGTACCGATCTCTCAACGAAGGTCAGTCGGTAGAGTTCGATCTGCAGCACGGCGAGAAAGGCCTGCAGGCAGAAAAGGTAATCTGCTTAACCTAGCCTACTGTCTGATCATAGAGATCCGAATGCATAAAAAAACGCGGGAATTACCCGCGTTTTTTTATGGCGTTTGCTGCGACTGATCTTGGATCGTATCGCCTGTCATACTATTGTCTATTTCCGCCTCGGACTCAGGTTCCGTTTCTGGCAGCTCGTAGGGCAATATATAGATCAGAATACCAATGACCGGGTGGTCGATATAGTGAATTTCTTTGCTTCGCATTCGGCGTTTTTGCTGCATGGTTGTAATGCGAGAGCTGACGTAGGGTTGATCCAGAATTTTTTCGTATTCGCTGCTGATCAGTTGCAATTGATCCCAGGATGGCAGGTGATGTTCGGTGGCACTTTGTGCTTCATCACGTGTATCTCGGGTTGGAACGGCAGGCAAGGGCGGGTAGTCCGACGCTTCCTGGCCAAAGTTGTGGTGAAATTCTGTAAACCAAAGATTGGTTTTAAGGTGAAGGTAGCGCGCGACGCTGAGCTGAACGCTGCCTTCCAGCTCAAAGTGTTCTCCGTACTGTTTGCCGCCGTTGATCAGAAGCGATGGGGCTTCGTCGGCACCCCAGACCTGTTGGCGCCAGGCTTCGTGAAATAGCACGCGGTGCCCTACAGAGCGCTCTAAATCGCGAATGTTGTTATTGAGCAATCGTTGTTCAATTGGTAGCTGATAGTAGTCTGCTGTTTCCAGCAGCGCTTCTACATCCACGTGTTCGGTCTGTTCGGGATCTTCTAACTGCTTCCAATTTGGGGGGTAGGCAATAGCGATATTGGTGGGCCAGGTTTCCTGTTGACGTTGATTTGGATTTTGCGCAAATACGATCATCTCTACCTGAAACCAGCGACCTTCGTTACCGTGGTCATTAGTTTGCTCGGAGGAGGGTTGTGTTGAGTCGATACTGCTCTCACCAGTATTGGTGTTTTGCGCCAGTGTGTTGTGAGTCCACAGTATGGTCATCACAGCGATCAGTGATAGAGGCTGTCGTGCTTTCTTGAGGAATGTCACGAGCCTATTCATAGCAAATTCTGGAGTCATCGGTATATTTCATTTGTCGTTAATCAGGCGCTTTGCGCCAAAGATTCAAGCAGATTGACCACATTATCAATACGGGCCTGCGGGCTGTCCATCTCAATGTCGAACTTCAGTGCGCTGGCGCCTTCAAGGCGATAGTGCTGAGGTTTAGTCTGTACCATTTTAACAATTGTGAGGGGATCCACTTGGGTAACAGCGCCAAACTCCATCTTGCCGGAATTGCTTCCTGCTTCCAGCTTTTTGATGCCCAATGTTTGGGCTCGAAGTTTAATGCTGGCAACCTTGAAAAGATTCTTGCAGGGGTCGGGTAGCAGGCCGAATCGGTCAATCATTTCTACTTGTAACTCCCTGAGTGCTTCATCGCTATCTGCAGCGGAGATGCGCTTGTACATCATCAGCCGAGAGTGAACGTCGGGCAAGAAATCATCCGGTATAAGCGCAGGAATGCGCAGGTTGATATCGATGCCTGTGTCGATTGCTTCTTCCGGATTTGGTGTCTTGCCGTCTTTGATGGCTTTTACTGCGCGGTCCAGCATATCCATATATAGGGTGAAGCCGACGGCTTGCATTTGACCGCTTTGTTCGTCACCCAAGAGCTCGCCGGCACCACGGATTTCCATGTCGTGGGTTGCCAGTGTAAAGCCTGCGCCAAGATCGGTGGTTTGGGCGATGGCATCCAGGCGTTTTATAGCATCGTTTGTCATTGCCTTTTTATGTGGCGTCAGCAGGTAGGCGTAGGCCTGATGGTGAGAGCGACCTACGCGACCGCGTAGCTGGTGAAGCTGTGCGAGCCCGAATTTGTCTGCGCGATCAATGATAATTGTATTGGCGTTAGGAACATCAATCCCCGTTTCAATAATCGTTGTGCACACCAGTACATTGAAGCGCTTGTGATAAAAGTCGGACATGACTTCTTCAAGCTGGCGTTCTCGCATTTGTCCGTGGCCAATGCCCACACGAGCTTCCGGAATAAGCTCTTCAAGTTCCCGGGCGGTCTTCTCAATGGAGCTGACCTCGTTGTGCAGGTAGTACACTTGGCCGCCGCGTAGAATCTCACGCAAAACGGCTTCCTTGATCATATTGCTCTCTGACTGTCTGACGAATGTTTTTACTGACAGTCGCTTCGCGGGCGGCGTGGCAATGATCGACAGATCGCGAATCCCGGACATGGCCATGTTCAAGGTTCGAGGAATAGGTGTCGCGGTAAGCGTCAAAATATCTACCTCGGAGCGCAGGCTTTTGAGACGCTCTTTTTGACGGACGCCGAAGCGATGCTCTTCGTCGATGATCAGTAGACCGAGGCTCTTGTAATTGAGATCCGACTGCAACAGGCGATGGGTGCCGATCAAAATATCCACTTTGCCTTCACTCAGACGATTCTGGATGGCTTTCACTTCTTTGTCGCTTTTAAAGCGTGATATCACTTCAATGCTCACGGGCCAGTCGGCAAAGCGATCACGGAAATTTTCGAAGTGTTGTTGTGCCAAAAGGGTGGTGGGTACCAGCATGGCTACTTGCTTGCCGCTGTATGCGGCGATAAATGCCGCGCGCATGGCCACTTCTGTTTTACCGAAGCCGACGTCACCACATACCAGGCGATCCATGGGTTGTGAGGAGTACATATCCTTGCAGACTGCGGCGATGGCATTTTCCTGATCTACTGTTTCTTCGAAGGGGAAGTCGTTGGCGAATCGCTGGTAGGCATCTCGCTGCTCTGCAAAGGCATGTCCTTTGCGAGCGGCGCGTCTGGCGTAAATATCCAGCAGCTCTGCCGCGGTGTCTCGTACCTGTTCTGCGGCTTTTTTCTTGGCTTTTTGCCACTGCTCACTGCCGAGTTTGTGCAGTGGCGCGTGGTCTGGGTCGGCACCGGAATAGCGGCTGATCAAATCCAGGCTCGATACCGGCACGTAGAGTTTGGCACCATTGGCATACTCGAGGGTAAGAAACTCGTTGGTATCACCATCGTGGCTAATGGTTTCCAGGCCAAGGTAGCGACCCACGCCGTGATCAATATGTACTACTGGCGAGCCTATGGTGAGCTCGGTGAGATTGCGAATGGCATTCTCGTTTTGCTCCGTGGGCTTTTGTCGGCGCCGGCGCTGGCGAATACGTGCACCGAAGATCTCGTTTTCCGTGAGTACGCAGAGGTTGGCCTCGGGCAGGCTAAAACCGTGACTCAACTCAGAAATGATTACGCTAGTGGCGTCTTCTTCTCTTAGGAAGTGTTGCCAGCTCTCGGGTTGAAAGGGGGAAACCTTGATCCGTTGCAGCAGTTCCAGCAAGGCTTCGCGTCGTCCAGCCGATTCTACGCAGAACAGCACTCGCGTCGGCGTGTGATTGAGAAAGTTCTCGAGTTTGGCCAGTGGAGACTCGGCTTTGGAATCCACCGCAACATCCAGTGTCGGCTCGGTGGGTAGATTCCACTTACCTTGACTTTCAATGAGACGTTCATGATTGAGCGAAGTACGAGGGTAGTGGTTGAGCTGCTGGAAAATGTCTTCCGAAGGAATGAACATCTCCGCAGGCTTGAGAATCGGCCGTTGCACGTCGCCGCAAAGGCTGTCATAGCGCTCGGTCACTTCGCTCCAAAAGTGTTCTGTGGCCGCTGGTATGGCACCTACGGTCAGAAATTGGGTGTCTGCAGGTAAATAGTCGAACAGAGTGCTGCACTGTTCGTAGAACAGCGGCAGGTAGTACTCAATGCCCGCTGGGCTAATGCCATTACTGATGTCCTGATAGATGGGGCACGCTTTGTGGTCAACATCGAAGCGCGCGTGCCAGTTGTCGCGAAACCGGGATATGCCCAGTCTGTCGAGCGGGTATTCCTTGGCGGGCAACAGTTCGATTTTCTCAAGTTTGTCGACGGTGCGCTGGGTTTCCGGGTCAAAGGTGCGCAGCGACTCGATTTCATCGTCGAAAAGGTCAATGCGAAACGGGGTATCGCTACCCATCGGGAAGATGTCCACCAGGGCTCCTCGCACCGCGAACTCGCCGTGTTCGTAGACGGTATCGACGCAGTGGTAGCCTGCGTTCTCCAGTTGAGCGCGCATGGTGTCAATCACAAATTCCTGGCCGGGTTTTAAAACCAGGCTGTTTCCTGCTAAAAAGGTGGCTGGTGGCAGGCGGTGCATTAGGGTGCTGACTGGCAGAATCAAAATGCCTCGACGCATTTGTGGCAGTCGATAAAGAGTCAGCATGCGCTCAGAGATGATGTCCTGGTGTGGCGAAAAGTGATCATAGGGCAAGGTTTCCCAATCCGGCAGACTGAGTACCGTTGGGGTGTCACCTTCGACAGCGCTATCGCTGAAAAAAAAGTTGAGCGCGCTTTCGATATCCCGGGCGGTTTGTGTGTCGGGGCATAAAACAACCGAGAGGCTGTCGTGTTGGGCTGCGGATTCGTAGATCGCCAAAGTTTGGCTGTCGCCGGTAAGATCGCCCCACTGGTGTTTGTCACCGGGTTCTAGAGCGCTGTTGGTAATCTGTGGTGGGAAAACAAAAATGCTGGAGTTGGAAGCCATAAAGCGGGATAAATCAGGGATCGTATTTCAAGTGATGGCTATTGTAGCGGTGAAAGCAGTAGGGCGGAACGTGTTTGTTAGAGCAGCGTCGAGAAATATGGGAAGGCTGTTGGGCTTGGCCCTCTTGCTACTGGTGTGTGGGTGTGCCTCAAATTCCCCTAATGGGGTCTCTTTAAAAGGGTTGGCAAAGTCAGACATAGATTTGGTCGCTGACGCCCACAGGCGTATGGCAACGGATATGACGGCGCAGCTTTTGGTTAAGCTCTATAAGCGTAATCCCCGCGAATTAAGGCGTGAATCAGGGATAAGCCTGTCGTTGCGCGAACGCCAGTTTGCTACACAGGAGTATGACGCAGTGTCACTGCGAGCGGTAAGCGGCAGTCGTGGCATCGAGGCTATCCGACTTGCTTTTGATAGTGACTATTCTGGGGACAGAGTGTTTGCGCTGATGTTGGGGATTAGTGATATGTTGCATGAATCCTACGGCGGAAAACATGAGTTTTACATGTTTGACGAGCTTGACCAGCAGAAGCTCTACCACAGCGCCCGCAACCTCGAGGTGGTGGCGTGGTTGTTGCGATCTCGCATCGATGCGCGTGGTCAACCCCTGATCCTTTCCAATCACCTTGAGGGCAGGCAAGCCAACCTGAGTTTTGAGAGGTTGCTGGGCAAGATGATTGCCAATCAGGATATGATGGCTGTCATAATCGCCGGCAAAAGTCAGCGGGCCATAAATACTGTGGCTCACTCAGTGGTGAGCATGACTTTGATTCCCCTATAACATCTGTTTATGAAAAATTTGTGGCAATTGGGCGTTTTTTGATCTTGGTTCTTGCGCCTGCCTAAGCTTGCAACGATAATAGCGCCCCCATTTCATGGTGGCCTGCCCAAGAGGGGCGGAATCTGAGGTGGTAACCCCCTAAATTGACTTCAACTGAAGGTACCTAGACAGTGAGTATGAGTAGACCTAAGCCAGACGACTACTTCAAGGACTGGAAAGAGCGCGAAGCGCTTGCGGAAAGCATGATCCCGATGATTGGCAGCCTCAATCGTCAGAATAACGTCAGCGTCTATGTGTACGGTAAACCATTGGTTAACCGCTCTGTAATCGACATTATGAAGGCACACCGTTTTGTGCGTCAGGTAGAGTCCAACGAGCTGTCCGAATTTGAAACGTTCCCGATTGTAGAAGCACTGACCAAGCTGGAGCTGGGTCCTGCGCATATTGATGTGGGACAGCTGGCCGTTCGCTATATGGAGCAGGGCGAAGGTGCCGATGTATTGGAGTTTGTCAAAGCCAATGTTGCTGGTGCCATTGAGAACAAAGACAAGCCTTTGCCAGAGCCTCAGGACGTTGTTCTCTACGGTTTTGGTCGTATCGGTCGTTTGGTAGCGCGTCTACTGATCGAGAAAGCAGGTTCTGGCGATGTATTGCGTCTGCGCGCCATTGTTGTGCGTAAAGGCAATGCTGTTGATGATCTGGTCAAACGCGCTAGTCTGTTGCGTCGTGATTCTATTCATGGATCCTTCAAGGGCACCATTCGCGTTGACGAAGAGAACAATACCCTGGTTCTGAACGGCAACCCGGTAAAAATTATCTACGCCAGCTCTCCTTCAGAGGTGGATTACACCGCTCACGGCATCAATAACGCCATCATTGTCGACAACACCGGTGTGTGGCGTGACGAAGACGGTCTGGGTCAGCACTTGAAGTGCCCCGGTGCTGCCAAAGTCATTCTGACCGCGCCTGGCAAGGGCGATATTAAGAATGTTGTTTACGGTATTAACAACAATGTTATTACCCCGCAAGACACCATTCTGTCTGCGGCATCCTGTACTACCAATGCTATTACACCTGTCCTGAAAGTGATGATGGACAAGTACGGTGTTGAAAACGGGCACGTTGAAACCGTTCATGCCTACACCAATGACCAGAACTTGATCGATAATTACCACAAAGGTGATCGTCGTGGTCGTAGCGCAGCTATGAACATGGTTATTACTGAGACGGGTGCTGCCAAGGCTGTAGCAAAGGCGCTGCCTGAGCTGAAGGGTAAGTTGACCGGTAATGCGATCCGCGTACCAACACCCAATGTTTCTATGGCGATTCTGAACCTGAATCTGGGTAAGGAAACTACCACTGAAGAGTTGAACGACTACATGCGCGAAATGGCATTGCATTCGCCATTGCGTCAACAGATCGATTTTACCAACTCTCCAGAAGTTGTTTCTACCGACTTCGTTGGGTCTCGTCACGCTTGTGTCTTTGATAGCCGTGCCACCATCGTTGATGGCAAGAATGCAGTTTTGTACTGCTGGTACGACAACGAGTTTGGTTACAGCTGTCAGGTTGTTCGTTGCCTGGAAGATATGTGTGGCGTAGATTACAAGATGTTCCCATAACACCTTTGTTAATCGCGACACAAACCGCTGCTGGCAACAGTAGCGGTTTTTTTATGCCTGGCGATTGTGAACTGCCGATTTGGACGCGGGTTTATGTTGCGAATCGCCTGGACTGTACAAAATCTGACCGGCAACCCGAGACTTTAGTCTAAGAGACTGAGTTAATTGACTTTTTTTGCAACAAAAATGGTTCAAAGTTGTCATTCTGGCTGGTCAGACGGCTCTCTCATCTCTATAATTTGCCGCGCTATGCTTCAGGCTCGCCAAAAGGTGGGCAAATACCTATAAATTCAGGCGAGTCTGGCGAGCAAATGCACTTTTCATACCTTCGACTAAACTGACGGTTTATTGGTTTCCTGAAATTTGTGGGAACAGGGAGTATATGGTCCCTAGTTTCGCAATTGGCCACGCGCGAACACTCCGCGTTGCCCTGCATTTGCTCATAACAAATTAAGGTTGCATGCGTGGGCGTGCAACGACGCTTTCAAACAAGTGATTAGGCAGAGACGTATGATTAAGATCCGTCGGGGTTTGGATTTACCCATATCCGGAGCTCCCGAGCAGGCCATTTCTGATGGCCCTTCGATCCGATCTGTCGCTGTAATTGGGGCTGATTACCACGGTATGAAGCCGACAATGGCAGTGCAGGTAGGGGACAAGGTTAAGCTTGGGCAGCTTTTGTTCACTGATAAGAAGACCGAAGGTGTTCGCTACACCGCACCTGCAGCCGGTACTGTTTCCGCGATTAATCGCGGTGCACGTCGGGTGTTGCAGTCTGTGGTGATCGATGTCGAAGGTGACGAAGCCGAGAGCTTCGCGCAATACGACGCCGGTGCACTGGCTTCTATCGGTAGCGAGAAAGTAACTGAAAATTTGGTGAATTCCGGCTTGTGGACTGCATTGCGCACCCGTCCATACAGTAAGGTTCCAGAGATCGGTTCCGTTCCCAGTTCCATTTTTGTTACAGCCATGGATACTAATCCATTGGCCGCTGATGCTGCAGTAATTATTGCGGAGAAAAGCGAAGACTTTGCCAATGGTCTGGCGGTTCTCTCTAATCTGACTGAAGGATCTGTTTACGTCTGTAAGGCTGAGGGGGCCAACGTTTCTGCTTCTGGAAACAAGATTTCCGTTGAGGAGTTCGGTGGTATGCACCCTGCGGGCAACGCGGGTACTCATATCCATCATCTCGACCCTGTCAGTGCAACCAAGACGGTCTGGACTGTGGGCTATCAGGACGTCATTGCAATTGGCCAACTGTTTACTACCGGTCAGCTTAATGCTGAGCGTGTTGTTGCTCTCGCAGGACCTCAGGTTGAGAAGCCACGTCTGGTTCGCACTCGCCTCGGTGCAAGCCTTGAAGAGCTAACCGCTGGTGAGATGAAAGCTGGTGAAAACCGTGTCATTTCCGGTTCTGTATTTGGTGGTCGCACTGCTGCAGGCGCGTATGCTTTCCTGGGGCGCTACCACAATCAGGTATCGGTACTGCTGGAAGGTCGCAGCCGCGACATGCTGCACTACCTGCGCGCTGGTTTTGATCGTTTCTCTACCTTGGGTATCTACATTTCAAGCCTGATGCCAGGCAAGAAATACGATTTCGATACCACTACCAACGGCAGTGAGCGTGCCATGGTGCCCGTAGGCAACTATGAGCGCGTGATGCCACTGGATATTCTGCCAACCCAACTGCTGCGCTCGCTGATCGTCGGTGATACCGATATGGCGCAAAAACTGGGTTGTCTTGAGCTGGATGAAGAGGACCTGGCTTTGTGCACCTACGTATGTGCAGGTAAGTACGAGTACGGCCCCATCCTGAGAAATAACCTGACTCGTATTGAGAAGGAGGGTTAAGGTATGGGACTGCGTAAAATCCTTGACGATATGGAGCCGCATTTTCACAAAGGCGGTAAATATGAAAACTGGTACGCTTTGTACGAAGCGGTTGACACGGTTTTCTACCGTCCATCCGACGTAACTAAAACTACCTCTCACGTGCGCGACGGTATCGATCTGAAGCGCATGATGATCACTGTGTGGATGTGTACTTTCCCGGCGATGTTCTTCGGTATGCACAGTGTCGGTATGCAGGCCAACACCATTATGATGGATCTGGGACTTACCCAGATTGGTAACTGGCGAGATCTGTTTATTGACGGTTTCGATCCAACCAGCACCATCAATAATATTTGGCATGGCGCTTTGTACTTCCTGCCTATCTACCTCGTGACCTTTGTTGTGGGTGGTTTCTGGGAAGTGCTGTTCGCCATGAAGCGCGGCCACGAAGTAAACGAAGGTTTCTTTGTTACCTCAGTGCTGTTTGCTCTGATTTGCCCGCCAGACGTGCCTTTGTGGCAGGTTGCGCTGGGCATCAGCTTCGGTGTTGTGATCGGTAAAGAGGTGTTTGGCGGTACTGGTAAGAACTTCCTTAACCCCGCACTGACTGGCCGTGCCTTCTTGTTCTTTGCCTATCCGGCAGAACTGTCCGGCGATGCAGTCTGGACCGCGGTAGACGGTTATACCGGCGCTACAGCTCTGTCCGTTGCAGCTTCCGACGGTATGGCTGCGCTGCAGTCTCAGCTGACTTGGATGGATGCTTTCTGGGGCAACATGCAAGGCTCTATTGGTGAAGTTTCTACTTTTGCTATTTTGCTCGGTGGTGTGGTTCTGGTAGCGATGAAGATTGCTTCCTTGCGTATTATTCTGGGCGTGATGCTGGGCATGTTCCTGACTTCAACCCTGTTCAATATGGTTGGCAACCCCGAAACCAACCCAATGATGGCCATGCCTTGGTATTGGCACTTTGTGATTGGCGGTTTTGCGTTCGGTATGATCTTTATGGCGACGGACCCTGTGTCTGCCTCCATGACCGACGCTGGCAAATGGTGGTTCGGCGGTCTGATCGGCTTTATGGTTGTTCTGATTCGCGTTGTAAACCCTGCGTTCCCGGAAGGCATGATGCTCGCCATTCTGTTTGCAAACCTGTTTGCCCCACTGATTGACCACTTCGTTGTTCAATCCAACATCAAGCGGAGGTTGGCACGTGGCTAATAAAGATACTATTGGAAAAACTATTGGTGTTGCACTGGCGCTTTGTATTGTCTGCTCGATCGTTGTATCGACCGCTGCTGTAATGCTGCGTCCTGCGCAAGAAGTCAACAAGGCACGTGACTTTAAACGCAATATTCTGCAAGCCGCTGGTCTGTACGAAGAAGGTGTTGCAGTAGAAGAGCAATTCAAATCTGTGACTACTAAAGCCATCGATTTCAGCAGCGGTAAATTTACCGACGCTATTGCAATCGAAGATTACGACCAACAGAAGGCCGCTAAAGATCCAGCGCTTTCTACTAAGCTCGATGGTGACACCGATATCGCTAAAATTGGTAGTAAGGAAAACGTTGGCCTAGTTTATCTGGTTGAGCAAGATGGTCAGCTGGACAAACTGATTCTGCCTATTAAAGGTTACGGTCTGTGGTCCACCTTGTACGGCTTTATGGCCCTGGAAGCGGATGGAAACACCATTGTGGGACTTGGCTTCTACCAGCACGGTGAAACTCCGGGGCTGGGTGGTGAAGTGGATAACCCGCGCTGGAAAGCTCTTTGGGTAGGTAAAGAAGTTTACGCTGCTGATGGCTCCGTAGCTATTACCATTACCAAGGGCGCAGCACCTGCTGGTGATATCAACAAGGTTGACGGTCTGTCTGGTGCGACTTTGACCAGTCGTGGTGTTGATAACCTGATCAAGTTCTGGATGGGCCATAATGGCTATGCTGGCTTCCTGAACAACCTGAAGAAAGGGGAGGCCTGATCATGAAAGTGAAAGAGCTGCTATTTAAACCCGTACTGGACAATAACCCGATCGGATTACAAATCCTGGGTATCTGCTCTGCTCTGGCGGTAACCAGTTCACTCAAGGTTACCTTGGTAATGTGTATTGCACTGACCACTGTAACAGCGTTCTCTAACCTGTTTGTATCACTGGTACGCAATCAGATTCCAAACAACATTCGCATTATTGTACAGATGACCATTATTGCCTCTTTGGTAATCGTGGTGGATCAGGTACTGAAAGCGGTGGCCTACGATATCAGTAAGCAGTTGTCCGTATTCGTAGGACTAATCATTACCAACTGTATCGTAATGGGGCGTGCTGAAGCCTTTGCCATGAAGAATGGGCCAAGTGCCAGCTTCTTGGATGGTATAGGTAACGGTCTGGGATATAGCTTCTTCCTGATTATTCTGGGCACTCTGAGAGAGTTGTTCGGATCGGGTAAGCTTCTCGGTTTCGAAATTCTGCCACTGGCCACTGAAGGCGGTTGGTATGTTTCCAACGGTATGATGCTACTGCCACCAAGTGCTTTCTTCCTGATCGGTTTGATTATCTGGGCTATTCGCGCAGCCAAACCAGAACAGAATGAAGAGTCTGAATTTAAAATCTGCCCGAATACAGCGAAGGAGGCTTAAGCAATGGAACATTATCTGAGTCTCTTTGTTCGCTCGATATTTATCGACAACATGGCACTGAGTTTCTTCTTGGGGATGTGTACTTTTATCGCCATCTCAAAAAAAGTAGAAGCAGCATTGGGTCTGGGTATTGCGGTTGTTGTGGTACTGGGTATCACCGTACCTGTTAACAATCTGTTGTACGTCAACATTCTTGCACCAGATGCTCTGGTAGAAGGTGTGGATCTTAGTTTTCTGGGCCTGATTACCTACATAGGCGTGATTGCGGCGATGGTACAGATTCTGGAAATGGTTCTGGATAAGTTTATGCCTGCGCTGTACAACGCGCTGGGTGTTTTCCTGCCACTGATTACCGTGAATTGTGCCATCATGGGTGCGGTACTGTTCATGGTGGAGCGTGACTACAATTTAGCTGAATCTACTGTTTTCGGTATTGGCTCTGGTGTGGGTTGGGCTCTGGCGATCACTGCGCTGGCAGGTATCCGCGAAAAGATGAAGTACAGTGATGTGCCTGCTGGCCTGCAGGGCCTGGGTATTACCTTTATCACTGTTGGCTTGATGTCGTTGGGCTTTATGTCCTTCGGCGGCATCGACCTGTAATCAGCGAGGTATTCAAAACATGGATATGACAATTGTGTTAGGTGTGGTCATGTTCACCGCCATCGTGCTTGCGTTGGTGTTTGTGATCTTGGGCGCGCGTGCCAAGCTGGTTAACTCCGGCGATGTAAGTATCGAAATTAACGGTGAGAAAACACTGACTGTACCGGCCGGTGGCAAATTGCTGCAGACCCTGGCTGCTAACGGTCTGTTCCTGCCTTCTGCCTGTGGTGGTGGCGGTAGCTGTGCGCAGTGTAAATGTGTCGTTGAATCTGGTGGTGGTTCCATGCTGCCTACAGAGGAAAGTGCCTTTACCAAGCGTGAAGCTAACGAAGGCTGGCGTCTGTCTTGCCAGGTTCCCGTTAAACAGGACATGAAAATTGAAGTTGAAGACGATGTCTTTGGTGTTAAGCAGTGGGAGTGTACCGTTGAGTCCAACCCGAACGTTGCTACCTTCATTAAAGAACTGACTCTGAAGCTGCCTGAAGGCGAGAATGTTGACTTCCGTGCTGGTGGTTACGTTCAGCTGGAAGCCCCGGCGCACCACGTTAAATTCTCTGACTTTGATGTTGAAGATCAGTACCGTGGCGATTGGGAGCACTTTGGCTTCTTCAATCTGGAGTCCAAGGTAGACGAGCCGATCATTCGCGCTTACTCCATGGCTAACTACCCGGAAGAGAAGGGTGTGGTTAAGTTCAATATTCGTATTGCAACGCCACCTCCAGGCTCTCAGGGCATTCCTCCAGGTCAGATGTCTTCTTTCGTTTTCAGTCTGAAGCCAGGTGACAAGATCACTGTATTCGGACCATTTGGTGAGTTCTTCGCTAAAGATACCGATAACGAAATGGTATTTGTTGGTGGTGGTGCGGGTATGGCGCCAATGCGCTCCCATATCTTCGATCAGCTTAAGCGTCTGAAGTCTGATCGCACTATGTCTTTCTGGTATGGGGCTCGTTCTTTGAAAGAGCTGTTCTATCAGGACGAGTACGACATGCTGGCCAATGAGAATCCAAACTTCACATGGCATGTGGCCATGTCGGATCCTCAGCCAGAGGACAACTGGGAAGGCCTGACCGGCTTTATCCATAATGTTCTGTACGATGAGTATCTGAAAGACCACCCGGCCCCAGAAGATTGTGAGTTCTACATGTGTGGGCCTCCAATGATGAACGCCGCTGTGATCAAGATGTTGAAAGATCTCGGCGTTGAAGACGAAAATATTCTGTTGGATGATTTCGGCGGCTAATCGTTGTGAGTTATCTCAATAACGATACGAGAAAGGGGTCAGCTTTGCTGGCCTCTTTTTTGTTGGGCGTTGTTTTATTATTTCTGGCTGGTTGCGGTGATGCACCGCGAGACACAACCCATCTGTCTGGTGCGACCATGGGCACCACCTATAACATTTCCCTGGTAGCGGTGCTGACACCGACTCAAGAGCAGGAACTGCAAGGGGCCGTGGATAAGCAGTTGCGCTTAATCAATCAGTCCATGTCCACTTATATCGAAGATTCGGAACTGTCGACATTAAATCGATCTGCTCCGGGTAGCTGGCAGACCATATCCAATGATTTGTTCCAGGTTTTGGTGTTGAGTCAGGACGTCACCAAACTGTCGCAAGGCGGCTTTGACATTACTGTCGGGCCGTTGGTCAATCGCTGGGGCTTTGGTCCAGACTTTTCTATCACCCAGATTCCCACCGAACAAGAAATCAACGAGCTCCGCCAGAGCGTTGGCGCACAGCACGTATTGCTGCAAACTGATACTCGTCAGGTCAAAAGGGCGAAGCCCGTCTACATCGACCTCAGTGCAGTGGCCAAAGGCTATGGTGTCGACAAACTGGCTGAGTTGTTGCTCGAGAAAGGGTACAATGACTTTCTTGTAGAGATCGGTGGTGAGATTCGGGTTTCCGGCACCAACAAACATGCAAAACCCTGGCGTATCGGCATAGAGACGCCCGTAGCGAGCCTGGAGAAACTGGTTCAGAAGGCAGTGAGTCTATCCAATACGTCGATAGCGACGTCCGGAGATTATCGCAACTTTTTTGAACTGGAAGGGCAGCGCTACAGTCATACTATCGATCCACGCACGGGATATCCGGTACAGCACAATCTGGTATCGGTGACTGTATTGGACCCTCTTTGTGCCCGTGCTGATGCGTTAGCTACGGCGTTTAACGTGATGGGGTACGAGAAGGCACTACTATTGGCTAATAGCCATAAAATCCCGGCATTTTTTATAATTCATACTGAGAGCGGTTTCAAAGAGTTCAGCTCCGATGCTTTTAAAGCTGAGGTGCCTCTTTAAAAGGAAGAACACTTAAAAACCGTCCGAATCCAGAGGCTGTTATGCAAACATTAATTTTTGCTTTCGTTGGACTGTTGTTGGTTGTTGTGGCCATGTCTGTGGGTGTCATTATGGGGCGCAAGCCTATCAGTGGCTCCTGTGGTGGCGTGGGTGCGGCTCTGGGTGAGAAGGACTACACCTGTGATATCTGCGGTGGAGACCCGAATAAGTGCGAAGAGCAGCAGGATCAGCCTGCGACATCCGAACTGGCCTATGATGCGAGCAAAAAGTGAGGATAATCATCGGGCCTGTTTGTTGGCCCAATAGAAGGGGAAATAATACATGGGCAAGGCGGAGTATTCGTACGATCTGCTGGTAATTGGAACGGGGCCTGCGGGCAATGGCGCAGCGATGGCTGCAGTCAAAAGCGGGCTCAATGTTGGCATGGTGGAACGCCATGATATGCTGGGCGGCAACTGCGCCCATAAAGGTACTGTCCCCTCAAAGTCACTGCGTCATGCAGTTAAGCAACTGATACGCTACAACAGCCAAAAGTTGTTTCGAACCATCAGCGAGCCGCGCTGGTTGTCCTATCCGGATATCCTCGAGGCCGCTTCTCAGGTCATTCCCAAACAAGTGGATATGTATACCCGGGTCTATTCGCGCAACCGCGTGACTGTTCATACCGGGGAAGCGTCTTTCGTTGATTCAAACCGAGTGCAGATTCGTCTGGACGACGGTGCAATTGAATACATAACGGCGAAGGATATTATTATTGCCACCGGCTCTCGTCCTTATCGCCCCGATGATGTTGATTTCAATCATCCGCGCATCTATGACAGCGACACTATTCTCAAAATGAGTCATACACCGCGGACCATGATTATTTATGGTGCTGGCGTTATTGGCAGTGAGTACGCGTCCATTTTTTCAAGCCTTGATGTTAAGGTGGATCTGATCAACGGTCGCGATCGCTTACTATCGTTTTTGGACGATGAAATCTCCGATGCCTTGAGTTATCACCTGCGTAATAATGGCGTCACAGTGCGTCACTGCGAGGAGTACGAATATGTGGTGGCCGACGACAACGGTGTGCAGATGCACTTTAAGTCCGGCAAGCACATACGTGCGGATGTACTGCTCTGGTGCAACGGCAGAACGGGCAATACCGATGATCTGAATCTGGAAGCGCTCGGGTTGGAGGCGGATCATCGTGGTCAGCTTAAGGTAGATGAGCGTTATCAGACTGATCTGGAGAACGTCTATGCGGTGGGCGATGTGATCGGCTGGCCGAGCTTGGCGAGTGCCTCCTCGGATCAGGGGCGTGCCTGTGCCCGCGGTATCTGTGGTCAGACAGTGCGCTTTGTTACCGACGCGCCCACTGGTATTTATACGTTGCCAGAGATCAGTTCAATTGGAAAAACCGAGCGAGAATTGACCGACGCTAAAATACCTTATGAGGTGGGGCGCGCGTTCTTCAAGAATACCGCAAGAGCGCAAATTTCCGGGGAAGACGTTGGCATGCTCAAGCTGCTGTTTCGCGTCGATACCCTGGAGATTCTTGGTATTCATTGCTTTGGTGCGGAAGCTGCCGAAATTATTCATATTGGCCAGGCCATAATGAGTCAGGAAGGTGAAGCCAATAGCATCAAGTTTTTTGTGAAGAACACCTTTAATTACCCAACCATGGCCGAGGCTTATCGCATTGCAGCCCTGGAGGGTTTGAATCGAGCCAATCGCTTCTGAGTTTTGCTTATTATTCTGGTTGTTGTATTGGTGTGAATGAAAGGCGATGTCGAACAGACGACATCGCTTTTTTCGTTATTGAAGCCTATACCAAGACCTGAGAGTTAAAGGCTGCGTCTGCGGCGGCCAGAGCACTTAGATTGACAGTCCCTCTACTGGTGGCTGTACGAGTCAGTATGTGTACAGGTTTATCCATACCGAGCAGTATCGGACCGATACTGACTCCACGGCCTATGGCTTTCATTCCTTTGAAGGTGATATTCGCCGCGTCCAGGTTAGGGGCGATCAAAAGATTGGCTTCGCCTTTGAGTCTGGAGTTCGGGAACATCTTGTTTCTTATGTCTTCAGAAAGGGCCGCATCAGTGCGCATTTCACCCTCGACTTCCAGATCTGGAGCTTGCTGCTCCAGGATTTCCTTGGCTCGTCTCATCAGTTTTGCTGATGGATGCCCCGAGCTGCCAAAATTTGAATGCGACAGCAGGGCTACTTTGGGCGTAAGGCCAAATCTACGAACCTGTGCAGAAGCGAGGAGGGTTATTTCAACTATTTCTTCCGCGGTTGGCTGGTAGTTGATGTAGCTGTCGGTGACAAAGTAGGTACCGTTTTCCAGAATCAGCAAATTCATGGCTGCCGGGCATTGAACGCCTTCCTGTAATCCAATGATCGATTTGATTTGCTTGAAGTGATCCTGAAAGTTTCCTCTTGGGCCGGCAATCATCGCGTCGGCATCACCACGCTGAAGAAGCATAGCGCCGAGTGCCGTCGGGTTATTGCGCAGAATGACCTCGGCATCTGCAGGCCATACACCATCTCGCCCTAACATTGAGTGATATTGCTTGGTCAAGTCCGAATAGCCATTGAATTCGTTTGGATCTATTAGCTCAAAATCGCGACCAATGCGGATCTGCAATCCAACCTCGCGAATGGTTTCCTCTACCGTATCTCTCTGCCCGATAAGTATCGGCGCGAGGCTATCGTCTTGTTGTAGGGTTTGTATGCAGCGCAAGACCCGTTCGTCGCCACCGCCGGAGTAGATCAAGCGGCGCGGGTTTTCACGGACCACATTGAACACCCCTTTCATAACAGACCCCGAGCGGAACACAAAGCGGTTCAATTTGTCCTGGTAGGCGAACATATTGACGATAGGAGTTTTGGCAACGTTGCTGTCCATGGCAGCTTTGGCAACTGCAGGCGGAATTACAGTAACAAGCCTTGGATCAAACGGTTTTGGAATAATGTACTCAGGGCCAAATTTTAGTGTTTCGTTCTGGTAGGCATTGGCCACCACTTCCGAAACTTCGGCGTGTGCCAGCTCGGCGATGGCTTTAACACAGGCGATTTTCATCTCTTCATTAATCGCCGTTGCGCCGCAATCCAGGGCCCCGCGAAATATAAATGGGAAGCACAGTACGTTGTTGAGTTGATTAGGGCCTGTTAACACTAATTCTGATGCTTCTGTTGCGTCTCAAATCGCGCCAATCTAGGCGCGAGAAGTGAGTTTAGTGGTTCTAAACGAGTGACGAGCAACAACGAGTGGCGCGATTTGAGACGCAACCCGAAGGGCTGGGCCTATTTTCGCCCCCAGCTGCGTTGGAATTCGCTTATTTAGAATAACTAAATGGCGCTCATACCGCCTGACTGGGAGCGAAAATAGTCTCCAGCAGAAGTATCAGAATTAGTGTTAACAGGCCCTAGGAAAGTCCGATCTACCCGTGGCGATAATGGCATCGGGGCGTGCTGCTTTGGCTTCATCAGGCATGATCTCGGGGGTAGGGTTTGCCATGGCAAAAATTAGCGGTTTATCAGCCATGCGTTTAACCATATCCCCGTTAAGTACTCCTGGCGCGGATAGCCCAAGAAAGATATCGGCACCATCGATAACATCATTCAGCGTACGCGCGTCGGTGTCGATTGCGTAGCGGCTATTGTATGGGTTGATGTTTTCCTTACGCCCCTTGTAACTCACGCCGGAAATGTCGGTTACAGTAATGTTCTCTTTTCGCACTCCCAGGTTTATCAGTAGATCCAGGCACGCCAATGCTGCGGCGCCAGCGCCAGAGGTTACAATTTTCACCTGACCGATATCTTTGCCGACGAGTTTCAGCCCGTTGAGCACGCCTGCGGCGGCGGTGATGGCGGTTCCGTGTTGGTCATCGTGGAAAACCGGAATGTTCATTCTTTCGCGAAGCTTTTGCTCAACAATAAAGCACTCAGGTGCTTTGATATCTTCGAGATTAATAGCACCGAATGTGGGCTCAAGGCTGGCTATCGTCTCCACCAGTTTCTCTGGGTCGGCCTGATCTATTTCAATATCAAAGACATCCAGCCCGGCAAACTGTTTGAAGAGCACCCCTTTGCCTTCCATAACAGGTTTTGAGGCGAGCGCGCCGATATTACCCAGTCCAAGCACGGCGCTACCATTACTGATCACTCCAACGAGATTAGAACGTGAGGTGTACTGACTCGCAGACTCTGGATTGTCTACGATTTCCTGGCAGGCAAAAGCGACTCCTGGCGAATAGGCAAGAGCCAGATCACGCTGGTTTGCCAAAGGTTTGCTGGCGTGTGTCGCCAGTTTTCCCGGTGTTGGGTAGCGGTGGTAGTGAAGTGCACTTTCTTTTAAATCATCACTCATTAGAAACTGTAACCCTATCAATGTCTGCCAAATTTGGAGGGCGAAATAATACATGCCTATAATGAAAATAGATGCGATGAATAGTGGTTGAGTGTTTCGGTGGGTGAAATTGACATCATGTTTATCAATAACTCTCATCAAAAATTAGAATGGTTTGAGAGTCTTGAAATAACACCTTGCTGTACCAAAATCTGGTCATGAAATTGATCAGCAAAGAACAATCAGGAGAGATAAATGAGTAAAGGTTTGCAAATGTTTTCGACGCTTGAGGAAAGCGGCACTTTAAAGGTTTGTCTGAAGCAAGTGGATATCCCCACCCCGGCAGATCACGAAGTAGTGGTTCGTATTGAGGCGTCACCGATTAACCCATCTGATTTGGGGGTTATGTTTGGTCCAGCGGACATCAACTCTGCGACCACTGCGGGTGAAGGTACCGATTCTGTGCTGTCTGCGCCGGTGCATCCCTCATTTTTGCCTCGATTCAAAGAGCGAATCGGCCAAGACCTCGTTGTAGGTAACGAGGGGGCAGGTGTTGTAATTGCTGCGGGCAACAGCCCCGAAGCTCAGGCTCTGATGGGGAAAACTGTTGGAGTGGCGGGCGGATCTATGTACGCCCAATACCGTGCAGTACCCGCGGCGATGTGCTTGCCGGTCGCAGACGGCACTCCGGCTCGCGATGCAGCGTCCTGCTTCGTTAATCCCATGACGGCGCTGGGCATGGTCGAAACCATGCGCATGGAAGGGCATACCGCTCTGGTTCATACCGCTGCAGCTTCAAATTTGGGGCAGATGCTGAACAAGGTGTGTCAGGCTGACGGCATTGAACTGGTTAATATTGTGCGTAAGCAGGAACAGGTGGATATCCTAAAGGGCCTGGGCGCGAAGTACATTATCAACAGCACCGATGACGATTTTATGGTGCAGTTGATTGATGCCATTCAAGAGACTGGCGCTACGCTGGCTTTTGATGCTACAGGTGGTGGTGAGCTGGCCAGCCAAATTTTGACTGCCATGGAGCAGGCTCTGCTGCGAACACCACAGCCGTACAGCATTTATGGCACCACTGTTCAGAAACAGGTATACATCTACGGCAGTCTTGATTTTGCGCCCACAACTCTGAATCGCGCCTATGGAATGACCTGGTCTGTGGGTGGGTGGTTGCTGACCAATTTCCTGGCGAAAGCCGGTATGGAAAAGATTGTTGAGCTGCAAACACGTGTTGCGATAGAGCTGAAAACCACCTTTGCCAGCTCGTACACCAGTGAATTGTCTTTTGCTGAAATGTTGTCTGCTGATATTGCCAAGCAGTACAACGCCAAAACTACCGGTGAAAAGTATCTGCTGTGTCCGCAAAAAGGGCTGTAATTTAGCACTTTGACTGCGAGTAGTAAGAGCCCCTCTGGCGAAGCTGGTGGGGCTCTTTTTTATGTCTAAGTTTTTGTTTTACTGGCGTTCAGCCCAGCGTTGGGCAAATTCATTGATGGGATTGAACAGCTCTAGCAGTTCGTGGCCGTGCGTAGTCAGTTGATAGCCGGAGTCTGCTTTCTCTACAAGGCGTGAGTCGCTCAACTCCTTAATCCGGCGATTAATAATCGTTGGTGAGATGTCCCCGCAGCGGGACTGTAATTCTCTAAATGTGCATTGATCATCTTTTAGTTCCCAGATAATTCGCATTACCCATTTTTTCCCCAGCAGATCGATCAGTTCAACAATAGGCCGTTGTGTTGTCACTGGTGGTACCCTCCTTGATGGTTGTTAATTGTGCTACATATAGTGTAGCATTGGTTGGTTGCTACAAAAAATGTAGCATAAGTTATTGTTGTGTATTGTCCAAGTAGAGGATTCAAATATGTCTGCACGTATCCAACCCTTAGTGGCGCCTTATGCCGAAGATGTACAAAAGAGTTTTGATCAGGTTATGCCTGAAGGTATGCCTCCGCTGAATATTTTTCGAACAGTCGGTGTCAACCCGCGTGTGCTGAAGCGCATGGTCTCCGGCGGCTTACTGGACAGGGGCAGCGTCAGCATTGCGCAGCGAGAATTGGTTATTCTCAGAAGCTGCGCCAACTGCGGTGCCGAATATGAGTGGGGCGTTCATGTGGCGGGATTTGCAAAAGCGGCTGGATTGAATAAGACCCAGATCGATGACACCTGCCGTCGTGAAATTAGTCCGCATCTGTGGAGTGAAGAGCAGCTACTTTTGATTGAACTGTGTGATCAGTTGCACGAAACCCAAATGCTCAACGGTGAAATCTGGCAGCGTCTCAAGGCCGATTTTAGTGATGAACAAATCGTTGAATTGGTGATGTTGGCAGGTCTCTACCACGCGGTGAGCTTTGTGGTCAACGCGTTGGGAGTTGAAAAAGAGCCGTTTGCGCCGTCGTTTTCAGAGTAGTCGATAGGGAGATCGCGGTGGAAAAGTCGAGAAGGTTGTGTATCAATTAGGTATCGAAACGTGAGTCACAAGGAGTCGATGTGATTATTCAAGAATACCTAAAAATTCTGGCAAAGAACGATGGATCTGATTTGTATTTGAGTACCGGTGCTCCGCCGTGTGCCAAATTTCAAGGCACCCTCAAGCCTCTCGCCAAAGAGCCTCTGGCAGCAGGGGCCATCGCGAAAATTGCTCACGATATTATGGACGAAGAGCAGCGCCACGAGTTTGAACACGAGCTGGAAATGAATCTGGCGATTTCGATTCCTCAGGTGGGGCGCTTTCGCATCAATATCTTCAAACAGCGTAATGAGGTTTCCATTGTTGCGCGAAACATTAATACCGAAATTCCGAAGTTTGAAGATCTCAAGTTGCCCCCGATTTTAAAGGAAGTGGTCAATTCCAAGCGTGGCCTGATCTTATTTGTCGGTGGCACGGGGTCGGGTAAGTCCACCTCTCTGGCGGCGCTGATTGACCATCGCAACAGCACCAGCGGTGGTCATATCATCACCATTGAAGATCCTGTCGAGTATGTGCACAAGCACAAGAAGTGCATTATCAATCAGCGGGAAGTGGGTGTAGATACCCGTAGCTTTCACAACGCCTTGAAAAATACCCTGCGTCAGGCGCCGGATGTAATTCTGATTGGTGAGATTCGCGATCGCGAAACAATGGAGCACGCTTTAGCATTCGCCGAGACCGGGCACTTGGCTATTTCGACGTTGCACGCCAACAATGCTAACCAGGCGTTGGATCGCATTGTCAATATGTTTCCCGAGGAACGCAGGCCGCAGCTCTTAATGGGCTTGGGGCAGAATCTTCGAGCCTTCGTATCTCAACGGTTGGTACCCACAATCGACGGCAAACGTTGCGCAGCAGTGGAAGTATTGCTGGGCACCAAGACCATTGAAGAGATGATCATCAAGGGAGAATTCGAGAATATCAAAGAGATTATGGAGAAATCTGAAAATCTCGGCATGCGAACTTTTGATTCCGCGCTGTATCACCTGTACAAGGATGGTCGCATCAGCTTGGATGAAGCGCTGCGCAACGCGGATTCGGCTAACAACTTACGTTTGCGTATTAAATTGGATCAAGGCAATGGCGCGGTAAGTGGCGGGGCAGGACTTAGTGTAGCTGCGATTGACGAAATGGACGATGAATCGCCACAAGGCAGCGACAGTAAACCAAAGTCATCGGGGTTGAGTCTTAGCCTGGAGGAGATCGAAGAGGACAAAGAAGACGAGGATAATCCGTTTCCGGACTTATAAAACGCTGATCCTGTCGGCTATCGCTCTTCCCTCATAAACACCTCGTGGACGGTATTGATCGTTTCCAGATATTGCTCTGCGTGTTCACTGTGACGATTGATGCAGAACCCGTACGTGATGGGGTGCACCAGGGTTTGCTGTAACTCAGTCTCGTTCAAGAGATGATGGCGACTACCAAGGTAGTCGTTAAATACTTTGTCATAGTCAAAAGCGACTTCAACTCGCCCGCGTAATAACAGATTCATTAACTGATCGATGGAACTTGCTGTGACATAGTGAATGCCGAGATTCTTGAGATCCTGCAGCAGGATATGTCCCTCTCGCACGGCCACAGTATGTGAATGATCTTTCTTGTATTGCTCCAGCGTTATCTGATCTGCCTTAAGGAGATCGGGTTTTGCCAGGAATACGGTGTGAGAGGTGCGAAACTGTTTTGAAACTAGAAAATAGTCGGTGCGCTCAGGTACCGGGGTGCATGGAAACAGGGCAATGGGATCGGGCAGCTTTGCCCGGCTGGTATTCTCCGCGCGCTTCCATGGGTAAGGCTCAATGATGATCTTGAACGGCAGAAGCTTGGCAAACGCTCTCAGATCGTCCATAGCGATTCCTGATGCGCGATTGCCGTCCACCACGACCCAGGGGGGGATGTGGTAAGTTCGAACGGTCATATTGGGCAGCTCCGCGTAGGCAGATATGGACAGAAGAAGCGTCGCTAGCCCAAGATATTTCACAGCAATTATTGCCCTTGAGGGGGCTTCGGCAGGCTCTGCCTGAGGATCAGAAAGCCAACGACTCCGGATATCAGTGATCCCAGAATGATGCCCAGCCGTTCATCAAACAGCAGGTTGGCGCCGGTCTCCTCGAATGCCAATGAACCAATAAACAAGCTCATGGTGAAACCGATACCGCACAGTGCCGAGGTTCCGTAGAGGCTAAGCCAGGAAATACCCTTGGGAAGTTCCACCCATTTCAGTTTAATAACCAGGGCGCAAAGTCCGAAAATGCCGATCTGTTTGCCGAAGAACAGGCCGAGAGCGATACCCAGCGGTACACTGTGAGCCAACTGCGAAAGTCCAACGCCTTCAAGATTGATACCCGCATTGGCGAAGGCAAACACCGGTAAAACGAAGAAGGCGACGATAGGGTGGAGATCGTGCTCCATGATCTTTACCGGCGATATGGAAGGATCTTGCTTACTGCGCATGGGGATAAACATCGCCATCACAACGCCTGCCAGTGTTGCGTGAACTCCTGATTTCAGGGTCGCGATCCACATGATAATGCCGATCAAAATATAGGGACTGTTGGCAATCACATTGCGACGATTGAGGATCATAAGAACCGGAATACAGCAGGCCACAACGATCAGCGAGGTCACCGATATTTTTGCGGTGTAGAAGAACGCGATAATCAGAATGGCACCAATATCATCGAAGATCGCCAGTGACGTCAGGAAAATCTTGATGGTGGTGGGTACGCGCGAGCCCAACAGCGAGAGCACGCCAAGGGCGAAGGCAATATCGGTGGCGGCGGGAATGGCCCAGCCTTGTTGCGCGATATCATCGCCGTGGTTGAAATAAAGATAAATCACCGCTGGAACCAGCATACCGCCGATGGCGCCTACGCCGGGAAGGATGATGTTGCGCTTGTCAGAAAGTTCGCCTTCGATCAGCTCCCGCTTCAGCTCCAGCCCGACGAGAAAGAAAAAGATCGCCATAAGACCGTCGTTAATCCAAAGCAGCAGGGGCTTGGCGATTTCCAGAGCACCGACGCGCACTTCAACCGGTGTCGATAACAGCAGTTGGTATATGGATTCCAGCGGGGTGTTGGCACAGATAATAGCCAGAACCGCCGCTAACATTAACAGTATGCCACCTGCCGACTCCATGCGCAGAAAGTCGGATATGTAGCTGGCTTGATTGTTGTGGTTGTCGGTGCTGCTCTTGTCCATTGACACCTTGTGTTTCACTCCCAATTTCCGGCTAATTTAAAGTGTAGCTAATTCTAGCGTTTTTCTTTTCGTTTTTAGATGGTGGGCATTACGTCAGATCGCGATGCCCAGATTACTGTAGGTGTACTCAGAGAGTTCTCGTCGCAGCTGTTTGACAACCTGTGTTTGGGTTTGGTTCACCACATTGAGGTTGGTTGTCAGATGCTGCTGGAACTGACTCTCTTCCTGATACAGGGGGTGCTGAGCCATGGCGTCGGAATTTTTGTCCAGCCCTTCGCTAATCTCAATAAATTGGCACACGGTGGCCAGCGACAGTGGAGCGGCCTGTTCGACGTCATCAATGCTCTTATCCAGAATCATTTGCAGTGCGCTGGTAAGCAACAGACAGGCATCCAAGGCTGGATAAACGCCGTAGCCATCGTCCTCGGTGGGCTCGGGAGTGATGTCCTCCAGCTGCTGCAGGGCGTTTTCCAGATTTTTCATGGATTTTAACTGCCCGGCAAGGTACTCCCACACCTTGTTCAGTATCTTGCCGTACAGCGCTGCATGCTCGCTTTTTTCAATTGTCTCGCAGTAGATGGAGTGGTTGCCCTGATGGCGACTGCAGAGCGCTGCAATAAAAGCAATTTTCTGCCACTGATGTTCAAACGTTGGGATCATAGGGAGTCGGTCTTGATTGTTTTCGCAAAGCACTCAGGTTACCGTAGGTGCTTGTAATGTAATAGATTTCATAATGATATGAGCCAATGGCAACAGCTGCAAGAGAGCGCTTTTTCCGGAACGCGACAAAAGTTGCGGGCCCGCTTTGAGCGTTGGGTGAATCGACGTTTACGCCCGCAACGCAGGCAAACGCTCAATAACAAAAGCCTGTTTATTTTCCCATCGAAAGCCGGCTTTGGTTTTTTGTTGTTGGTGTTGATGCTGTGGTTGATGGGCACCAACTACGAGAACAACATGGTTCTGGGTTTGGCGTTCTTTCTCGTGGCCCTGTTGTTAGTTTGCATACATCACACGTTCTTTAACCTGTCCGGCCTGCAGCTCGAATACCTGCGTTCTACGCCCTGTTTTGTGGGGGAGGAAGGCGAGATCGAGCTTTTGGTGAGCTGCAGTGAAAAAGCGGACAAGGAAAATATCGTATTGGGCTTCGAGGGTGGTTCCCCGGTCGAAGTGGATCTTATTGAGGATAAACAGGCGGTGCTCAAACTGTTTGCTCCTGCCAGTCATCGTGGCTGGTTTCAGCCCGGCCGTATTCACATAAGCAGCAACTTCCCATTGGGCATTATTCGATGCTGGAGCTATCCTAACCTTGGCGCTCGCATTTTGGTGTACCCCAAACCGATCGCTGGCTTTGATATGCCCATGAGCAGTAGCTCAGAGCAGGACGGTAATGTGCTCGACGAGCAGGGAGCCGAGGATTTTCACGGTTTCAAACGGCATCACAATGGCATGTCCCCGCGACATATTGCCTGGAAGCAGTATGCTCGGGGGCAGGGCCTGCTCAGCAAAGATTATGTGGCCTACCGTGAACAACAGCTGTGGCTTGATTGGGACGCGCTCGATGGGCTGGCTACAGAGCAGAGGCTCTCTGTGTTGTGTTATTGGGCGCTAAAGATATCGGCAACACAGCAATTGTACGGCCTGCGTATGCCTGGGGTGGATATAGAGCCTGATACAGGTGTCGAGCACAAACACGCCGTACTTAGAGCTCTGGCTTTGTATGGCATAAGCGAGGCAGAGCATGACTGATACAGCCGTAAACTATCTGCCTCCGCGCAATGGCTTACTGTGGCTGGTAATCGCCTTATCGCTGAGTATTGTGCCCATGACTGCCGAACTGCCTGGTTGGACTCTGGCAGTTGGATTGTTTGTGGGGCTTTGGCGTATCCAGTTGTATCGAGGCGTGTGGCGCATGCCCGGTGGTCTCATAAAGTTATTGTTGGTGTGTGTGTGCAGTGCCGGACTGTTTTTGACATTTGGACGGTTTCTCGCTCTGGAGCCAATGGTGTCGTTATTCGTCTGCGGGGCGCTGTTGAAATTGCTGGAAATGAAGAGCCGCAAAGATGCGCAATTACTGTTGTATCTCTGTTACTTCCTGGTGGCGACTCAGTTTTTGTTTTCCCAGGGAATTGCAGATCTGCTGATCGGTGCTGTTTGCTTGTTGCTCGTCACGACGGCCTTGTTGGTAATGCACCAGCCACAAGGGCATCAGAAACCGCGGCGCAGCATGAGGCTGGCCGGACGTTTGATGTTGCACAGTCTGCCGTTGATGGTCTTGCTATTCCTGGTGATGCCGCGGATAGGTTCGCTTTGGCATATTCCCCTGGAGAATCATGGCGGTATCACGGGCGTCAGTGACAGTATGTCGCCAGGGGATTTTTCCAGCCTGTCTCGCTCAGGAGGTGTGGCGTTTAGGGCTACCTTTGAAAATGCGCGTCCCCGTGCAGAAGATCTGTATTGGCGCGGATTAATCTTTTCGGAGTTCGATGGCCGTCGTTGGAGTCCTTCCACCAACGGTCCGGGTACAGATGGCGAAAGCTGGATTCAGTGGGGGCGTGATACACGTAACGGAGATACCTCGGAGTATTCACAAGAGCATGAGCAAGCCCTGGGACGCCCTGTAGATTACGAAATTATTATAGAGCCGACACAGCAGCCTTGGCTCTATAGTTTGATGCTCACTACCGACTACCGCAGTGCCACAGATAAGAAAATTATCCAAACGACAAATCAGCGTTTGGTTGCCGATGATCCCATTCGCCAGCGCATGGTCTATTCGGTGTCTTCCAGTCTTGATTACGCTATCGAGCGCAGCCGACTGCCCGATGTTATCCGCAATGTTAATTTGAGGCTGCCGGACGGGTTTAACCCACGTGCGCGAGAGAGCGCAGAGCGCTGGCGGTTAGAGGCAGGGTCAGATCAGGCATATATTGATCGGGTATTGGCTTTCTTTAACGCCACTTTTGTTTACACCCTGGAGCCGCCGCGACTAGGAAAGCATACGGTGGACGAATTTCTTTGGGGAACTCAGCAAGGTTTTTGTGAACACTACGCCAGCAGCTTTGTGGTGATGATGCGGGCTGCGGGGATTCCTGCGCGTGTGGTTGCCGGTTATTTGGGTGGTGAGTACAACTCATCGGAGAACTACTACGTGATCCATCAATACGATGCTCATGCCTGGGCCGAAGTGTGGTTGCCGGGTAGGGGGTGGGTGCGCCATGACCCGACGGCTGCAGTAGCCCCGGAGCGCGTTCGACAGAGCCTTGGGAATCTTCAGGCGAGTCTAGTGGAAAGCCCCTGGTCTCTCGGCCGCTACCGAAACCTCGCATTTTTCAATAATTTGCGCATGCAGTGGGATGCATTGAATTACCGTTGGCATCGCTCTGTGATGGGCTTTGATAGTGAGCAACAATCACAGTTTCTTGATAACTGGCTCGATGGTGTTACTCCTTTGAAGCTGCTTCTTGTGGTGCTCGGCGGGGGCGGTTCGGTTCTGGTTCTTATGACGTTGCATCTGTGGTGGATCAGCCGGCCCAAGGCTTTGGCGCCTGAGGTGAAAATGATACGGCGTTTACAGCGGTTGCTTGCAAGGCAGGGGTTCGAGCGGCAGCAGGGTGAGCCTGTAGGAGACTACTTGCGACGTGTGGCGCAAGACCGGCCAGCCGCAGAATCTCTGTTGATGCTATTCAACAGGCGCTTCGAAGAGGCCTATTACGGTGAAAGCGAGCTTCAAGAGCAAGAAATGCGACGCTTGCTGCGCCTGTTGCGAAGGGCTATTTGACCCAAAATTAGCTCCAAAAATGACTCAGTTTGGTGCGCATCCAAAATTTCTGATCCAGCGTGGTGCGTTATGAAAAACAGTGGGTACCAAGGCGGTGCATGGTCTTGAGAAAAGCCCAATGGCTGGGCACAATGGCCAGCCTTTTAGCGGTGAGCATAACGCCGCAAGCATAAAAAATAACTACGACTGTCAACGATGTGTGTTCATTACAGGAATCTATGATGATGAAAAAGTTACTGGGAATCGGGGCGTTATTGGCCCTGTCGCCAGCGGCTCTCGCTGCTGACGAATTGAGCGGTGCGAATACCGCCTGGATTCTGACAGCTACCGCTCTGGTGCTGTTTATGACCTTGCCTGGTCTGTCGCTGTTCTATGGCGGCTTGGTGCGTACCAAGAACGTTCTTTCGGTACTTATGCAGTGTTTTGCTATTGCCTGTATGGCGTCTCTGATTTGGTTGATCGCGGGTTACAGCCTGAGCTTTGGAGAGGGCAATGCCTGGATTGGCGACCTAAGTCGCATGTTCATGGCCGGAGCCGCGCGTGAAGACCTGTCCGGTGATATTCCAGAGTCTCTGTTCTTTATGTTTCAGATGACCTTCGCGATTATTACTCCCGCACTGATTGTCGGTGCTTTCGCCGAGCGTATGAAATTCTCTTCAATGATGATTTTCAGTGCATTTTGGTTGATTGCCGTCTATTTCCCGGTTTGTCACTGGGTATGGGGCGGCGGCTGGCTGGGCCAAATGGGTCTGCTGGACTTTGCCGGTGGTACTGTGGTTCACGTTACCGCCGGTGTGGCTGCTCTGGTGGCCGCATTGATGATCGGCAACCGCAACGGTTTTCCAACGACGGCCATGCCTCCCCACAATATGACCATGACGGTTACCGGTGCCGGTATGCTGTGGGTCGGTTGGTTTGGTTTTAACGCCGGTTCCGCCCTGGCCGCCAATGGCGATGCCGCCATGGCTATGACAGTTACCCATATCTCAGCCGCAGCCGGTTCTCTGGCGTGGATGACCATGGAGTGGGTGAAATTTGGCAAGCCAAGCGTACTGGGTATTGTCACTGGTATGGTTGCAGGCCTGGGTACCATCACCCCTTGTTCAGGCTACGTTGGCCCGGCGGGCGCGCTGGTTATTGGTTTGAGCGCTGGTGTGGTGTGTTTCTACGCGACTCAGGCGGTTAAGCGCAAATGGAAAATTGATGACTCGCTGGATGTATTCCCTGTTCACGGTGTTGGTGGAATCATCGGTACTTTGTTCGCAGGCATCTTTGCGTCTCCTGATCTGGGTATTTTCAGTGGCTTCGGTTTTGCCGACGGTATTAATTCCATTGGCGAGCAGCTGACTGTTCAAGCGATCGGCGTTGCGGCGACTTTTGTTTACACTGGCGTTGTGACCTACATCCTGCTGAAGATTACAGGTGTGCTGACCTCTGGCATTCGCGTTTCTCAGGAAGACGAGACAGTGGGTCTGGATCTGGTGCTGCACGAAGAAACTGGTTACAAGTACTGAGTTTCTTTGAACTGAGCTTATGCCGAACACAAAAGCCGGTGGCGGTCACGCCACCGGCTTTTTTAATGGTAGAATCCACCGCCTATGACCTCCGTACTGACCAACCCTCTGCTTCGCTATCATCTGGCTGCTGCGCTCGCCGCATTGGCTACGGGTGTGCAAACCGTGGTGGTACCTTGGCTGGCGGCTGGTGAATTACACCTCTCGTCGCTGCAAATGGGTTGGCTGCAGTTTTTTGGCCTGTTTCCAGTCGTGGTGTTGATGTTGCACGGAGGCGCGTTCGCCGATCGTCCTCGCAGTGGTATTTGGCTTCCCTGGTTGTATTTGTTGTTGGCCGGATTACACGGTGTGCTGTTAACCACTTTGCTGAATAACGCTTTGGCTATGTGGGTTTTATTCGTCTATGCAATGTTGGCGGGCTCGGTGGCCACAATGATTCAACCGCTGCGCGATCGGGTGTTACCGCAGATCCAGTCGCAGTCTTCCCAAACCAGCTTGCAAATCAGTGTTATCCAAATGAGCCTGGCGATTTATTCGGCTCAAGGCCTTGGAGTGGCTCTGGCAGGGCAGCTGGATCTGCTG
>Ga0256829_1000565_pt1 | contig 36318 bp, 31 predicted proteins | sample 131447metaG_FD_185979 | JGI IMG/M metagenome (GOLD analysis project Ga0256829, IMG submission 185979) | Hydrothermal vent microbial communities from Lau Basin, Pacific Ocean - 131-447 | ecosystem: Environmental > Aquatic > Marine > Hydrothermal vents | place: Pacific Ocean: Lau Basin | collected... | reverse complement strand
TTAGCTCAGTTGGTTCAGAGCATCCCGACCAACAGGTCGGGAGGGTCACTGGAAACTGAGTACAAAATAATGGGAGCTTAGCTCAGTTGGTTCAGAGCACCTGCCTTACAAGCAGGGGGTCACTGGTTCGAATCCAGTAGTTCCCACAAAATGAAAAGGATTATCGTAAAATGGTAATCCTTTTGTTGTTCTATTCATTATGTATTACTTTTATCTTTTACATTCCGAACAGCTGGGCAAATATTACATCGGACATTCAAAAGACCCTAAAAATCGTCTAAAAAAGCACAATACAAACCATAAAGGATTTACCGGCAAAGTGAATGACTGGGAAATTGTTTATACGGAAATCTTTCAATCAAAATCTGAAGCCTATGCCCGTGAGCGTCAGGTTAAAAGTTGGAAAAGCAAAAAAAAGATTGAACAGCTTATCGCTGACAAGCCGAAAGAGAAAGCTGGTTCAGAGCATCCCGACTGACAAGTCGGGAGGGTCACTGGTTCGAATCCAGTAGTTCCCACTTAAAAAACAGAAGAAGATGTCCAAAACCAATACTCACCAGTTCGTCATAAGATTTATTTGCTGATTTACAAGTCTTTATAATTGAGTTTTATTTTAAACTTTAAACAACTTCATTGAAAAAAACCAGCCCTGTATTTAAAACTTGATTTCCATGCTCAAATAGGCGCCCGCTAAAGTTTGCAAGGTGACATTGTTGGGTATCCATACCTGAAGATTAGGTGTTACCTTCACCCCTTTCACGGGATGGATTTCCAAACCGGCAATAACCGTTTGTCCATCCTTTTTATCGTTCCAGGAAGTTGTTTGTCCGGCCATTATTGTTGATGACAAATAGTCATAGCGGGCAATGATTTTTACTTTTTTGATTTGATAACCGGCAAAAAACGAACAACCCTGATAATTTTTCCCGGGAACCATCTCGTGATTTATCTGTCTGTCATATTCAGCACCCACGTTCAGACCTCCACCGTTATAATTAACAAAAAAGGAAAAGGTCTGTTGCGCGGTAGTTTTATAGTTCATGACATCATAATAAGCCCTGAAAAGAAGTCTTTTGACCGGCGTCAGGGTAATACCAAAAGCATATTTAAAAGTGCTGTCGGGCCGGGGGTGTTTGTATCCTCCTCCATTATAAATAGAAAAATCGGTACTCAGGAAAGAAAAAAACCGGTATGTTACCACAATGCCAAAGTCAGCACTTGGGTTGAAACCATTCTGGTCTTGGAAAGATTTGAAAAGATAACGGTTGCCCCAACATCTTTCCATGAGTTTGAAAGCAGTGGTACCGAGGAGCCCGAACTGTACTTTGAAACCGTTTTTGTCATATTGTACCAACGCATTTTTCAGATAAATCTTCGTCTGCTGATGGCCTAAAACAAGATTTTCCACATCGAGGTTCACTTTTTCTGAAAAGTATTTATTAAATGCATACACATAACCAAAATACACCCTTTTTACTTCAAAAATGCTGTAGGTTTTTCCATTGGTAAAATTGCTGTGAAAATTGGTAAATATTTTCACAAAGGGTTTACCAGATGACTTAAAATTGTCATCGGTTTTGAAACTTTGGCCGGTCATACTACCGATAAGAAACAATAAAATCATGCTTAAAGTAAACTTTCTCATGTGTTAATAATTTTATATTTCATTGGCCATACAGACTTACCATGATGAAACAGCCATCTTTTGTAATAAATGGTCTTTATTTTCAAATGCAAAAGAACACCAACATTTTCAGCCTTAGTTTAATTTAATATTAAATTATTGTTATGAAATTGTTACCACAAAATATTTCATGAAGCAAAGACAAAGCATCGCGAAAAGGCAGTTTTACGTGAAACCCGTTTTCCGGACAGTCATTTAAAGAAACCACGGATTGTCCCCAAAAAATAAACCGCTCAAATCCAAAGATTTAAGCGGTTTTACAGATTTTTGTCTCTGTTTGGGGGTGGAAGGTGGGGCTCGAACCCACGACCCTCGGAACCACAATCCGATGCTCTAACCAAACTGAGCTACATCCACCATTTCAGGGGCGCAAATATACAACATTTTTCAATTTTCAAAAGGGACAAAAAAATTTTGCGAAAATTATTTTCCTTTAAAACAGGATTATTGATGGGATTTTTTACTTTTGGTCCGATGTTTCGAAAAAAGGTAAAAAATCAATCTTCCGGCTCCCTTTCACGTTTGGCCTGGCAAAATTTCAAGAAAAATATCCAGGGGATGGCCGCCCTGTGTGTCATCGGTTTGGCACTGCTCATCGGATTGTTTGCCTATGTCATTATCCCCGACCCCTCCCCTGATGCCAACCGCCAAAATCTGGAACTGGCCACTCAGAAACCGGGCTTCCAGGTAAAAATGCTAAAAGTGAGAAAAAACGAGCAACTGGCAAAAGAGGGATGGTTACATGAATTATTCTCCGGCAGAAAAGACCGTTTTCTTTATGTTCCTGTTTCAAATTATCATTTTGAGAAAGGAAAAATCGTTGTAAAAATATTTGATGAAGACAACAGCGGCCTGACAAAATCTTTTTCGCTGGCCAACGTGGTCTTTCCTGTCTCCGGAAAGCAGGCTGTTATTGGAAACACCATTGAATACACTACCTTAAACGGAAAAAAGCATCATATATCAATAGCCAAATTAAAAAGCATTATATTACATAACAACCTCGTTACCAAAAAATTCTGGCTGGGCACCGACCAATTTGGGCGCGATTTGCTCAGCAGGCTCCTGTTGGGCACACGGATCAGCCTTTCGGTAGGCTTCATTTCGGTAGCCATTTCATTAATCGTCGGGATATTGCTTGGATCTATGGCCGGTTTTTACCGGGGAAAAGTGGATGAACTGATTATGTGGTTCATTAATGTAGTATGGTCGCTTCCCACCCTGTTGCTCGTCATTGCCATCACTTTTGCTTTGGGCAAAGGCTTTTGGCAGATTTTTGTAGCCGTCGGGCTCACCATGTGGGTAGAGGTAGCCCGCGTAGTAAGGGGGCAAATGATGAGTGTGAGGGAAAAAGAGTATGTTGAAGCTGGTTTTGCTTTGGGGTATTCCAATTTCCGTATTATGTTGCGGCACATATTGCCCAATATTTTAAGTCCGGTCATTGTTATCTCTGCTGCGAATTTTGCAGCCGCCATACTCATCGAAGCCGGTCTGAGTTTTTTGGGCATCGGCGTACAGCCGCCTGTTCCATCATGGGGAAACATGATCAAAGCATATTATAGTTATATTGTCCTTAACTCAGCGTATCTTGCTATTATTCCGGGTGTTGCCATTGTTATCCTGGTGTTGGCATTTATGACCCTCGGCAACAGTTTGCGCGATGCCCTGGATGTTAGGATTTAGGATATTCCCTGCTTTCGAAAACAGAGATAAACAACTGACAGGAAGAAAGATAAAATTGCATAAAACAAGAATTAACGATTTCTTAACATAGAAACCTTACCAGAAAACGCATTTATTTAATTTTGCCTATTCAATACAAAAAATTTCCCCGATGGAAACACTTTATGTAGTCTTATTAGGCTTCCTGTTTTTACTTGCCGCTTTTGATTTGGTAGTGGGCGTAAGTAATGATGCCGTTAATTTTTTAAACTCGGCAGTAGGTTCAAAAGTAGGGCCATTTAAAATCATAGTAGCTACTGCTGCTCTCGGGCTTCTTTTCGGGGTACTTTTCTCCAGTGGTATGATGGAAGTGGCCCGGAAAGGGATATTTCACCCCCAAATGTTTTATTTTTCCGAGATCATGATCATTTTTGTGGCGGTGATGCTATCTGACATTATTCTGTTAGACATTTTCAACACTTTCGGAATGCCGACTTCCACCACGGTTTCCATTGTATTTGACTTATTGGGTGCTTCCGTGGGGATGTCCATATATAAACTGTCTTCTTCTCCGCAAGCCATGCTTTCTTTCAAAAAGTACCTTGTCTCCAATCATATTATTGCCGACATACACCAAAAAATCAATCTGGGATCGTTCATCAATTCGGAAAAAGCCCTCGCCATTATTTCAGGGATACTGATTTCTGTTGCAGTGGCATTTGTGGCAGGTGCTATTATTCAATACCTCGTCCGTATTGTTTTTACTTTCAATTACAAGGCCCGTATGAGATGGTTTGGAGGCATGTGGGGAGGGATTTCTTTTAGTGCCATTACTTATTTTATTCTGATAAAAGGGGCCAGCCATGCTACTTTTATTTCTCCCGAAACCAAAATATGGATAGAGGGCCATTCGGGGCTTATCATGCTTTATAGTTTTCTGGGCTGGACCATTTTGCTCCAGGCCTTGAACTGGCTCTTTAATTTGAACATTCTGAAAACCATTGTCCTGGGTGGTACTTTCGCATTGGCCATGGCCTGGGGAGGTAATGATTTGGTCAACTTTATCGGCGTTCCCATTGCCGGCTATGATGCCTTTTTAATCTATTTAAAACATCCTGGCGCAGACCCGCACACCCTTGGAATGGTAGCCCTCACCGGCAAGGTCCCCACTCCCATCTTATTTTTACTTGTTGCCGGTGTTATCATGGTTTTTACACTTTATTTGTCCAAAAAAGCCAAAACGGTTATTAAAACATCCGTAGACCTGAGCCGTCAGGAAGAAGGTGATGAACGTTTCAAACCATATACGGTTTCAAAAATACTGGTCCGCTCTTCCATAAATATGACAAAGGGAATAAAAAAAATAACCCCTCAATTTTTGGTAAATGCTATTGAAAAACAATTTGAGCCGTATCATGAAGAAATAAAAGAAGAAGCAGGTGCAAACGGCGCCCCTGCTTTTGACCTGATCAGGGCTTCCGTCAGCCTTGTCGTTTCCAGTGTTTTGATTGCTTTTGCCACTTCGTTGCGACTTCCCCTTTCTACCACCTACGTTACTTTTATGGTCGCCATGGGAGCTTCCCTGTCCGACCGCGCCTGGGACAGGGAAAGCGCCGTTTACCGGATATCAGGTGTCTTTTCGGTTATCGGCGGTTGGTTCTTGACAGCATTGACAGCTTTCACCATTGCTTTTACCCTGGCCATCATATTCGCCTATTTGGGATTGTTCAGTATTCTTGCTGTTGCCCTTTTGGTATTTTATATGATGTACCATACCTCTGTATCCCATAAAAACAGGGTTGAAAAAGAAAAAGAAGTTGAAGAAGAAGTTTACGGTGTTACAGAAGAAAATGTATCGGAACGTTTCCTCACCCTCGTAGCCGGTAACCTCAAACGGGTCATTCGCGAATACCGTCATACTATTGAAGGATTAGAAAAAGAAAGTGTAAAAAGTTTGAGAAAAACCAAAAAGGAAATCGATGAAATGGCTGTCAGGACCAAATATATTAAAGACCACATCAACATTGTGATCGAACGTTTGGATGAGATGACCATCGATTCGGGTTCATTTCTTGTTCAGGCCATGGACTACATGCGCGAAATGGTACACAGTATTTCTTTCTTTTCAACCCATGCACTAAAACACGTAGACAACAACCATAAACCACTGAAACCAATACAGATAGAAGAATTGAAACATTTGGCTTTTCACATAGAGAAAGTTTTAAAAATCACATTGGAAAGCATTGTAAAAGCAGATTATTCAACCCAGGAACTCCTCCTGCAGGAACAAGCTAAAGGACTGAGACATATAAAATTATATAGAAAAAATCAAATCCAGCGAATTAAAATGAAAGAAGTGGGCACAAGAAACAGTATTTTATTCTTAAATTTGCTCGATGAAAGTAAGAATTTATTTTTACAAGCCATCAATTTATTCAAAGCCCAACGAGATTTTGTTAATTATGGGAAATGATTTATGTTGAAACTAATAAAGTCGCTGCGCATAATTTCGGGAGGACAGACTGGAGTTGACAGGGCGGCTTTGGACTTTGCCCTGGAGAATCACATAAATTGTTTTGGATGGTGCCCTAAAGGACGCATGGCAGAAGATGGCATCATTCCCCTTTCATATCCCTTAAAAGAAACAGCATCTTCGCATTACAAGGTACGCACCAGAAAAAACGTAGAAGAAGGTCAGGGGCTGTTGGTTTTTTTGGATGGGAAACCAGACAAAGGAACCATTTTGGCCATGGACCATGCGGAAAAATTAAACAAACCCGTTTATGTGGTTCATTTCAATATGAATGTAGAAGACCAGGAAATAGGTATTTTAAACCTTTTGAGAAGCTATAATATTTCCGACATCAACATCGTCGGGCCACGGGAATCAAACAGCCCCGGAATTTACCATAAAACAAAAAAATTTCTGGAAGAACTGTTGTTTCATCTCAAAGAACAAACACCGGAAGAATGAATGGCACTTCTTCAGACAATCCGCCAGCTTTCATTTCTTTTATGGTTTAATTCTATCCTCAAAGATAGCAATGAATTAATTTAAAATAATTCCCCGCCACATTTGTAAATTTCATAAATGAAGGAAGCGAATTTGCGGGAATCTTTGAACTGTTTCAGGAGTTCTTTGCTTAAAAAGCCGTCCTTTGTGCCTTCATATTTTTTGTGCTTTCCCTTCATTTAAAATGATTATATTGTAGCCGTAATATTGGTTAATTTTTAATCAATATTACATGAATATCAAGTTTTTTGTCAAAAAATTTTCATATATGAAGGAAAGGACGATTGTACATTTGGATTTGGACAGCTTTTTTGTTTCGGTGGAACGGCTGACAAACAGCACTTTGATCGGTAAACCGGTGATCATCGGCGGCCTTTCCGACCGGGGCGTGGTGGCCAGTTGCAGTTACGAAGCCCGGCAGTTTGGTGTACATTCGGCCATGCCCGTACGGATGGCAAAGCAGTTGTGCGGAAATGCTGTTTTTATCCGGGGCGACATGGAACGCTACAGCCGCTATTCACGGCTGGTAACGGAGATCATCGCCGAAAGCGCCCCCGTTTATGAAAAAGCTTCCATCGATGAGCATTATCTCGACATCACCGGCATGGACCGCTTTTTCGGCAGTCTGAAATGGACTCACGAACTGCGCCGGCGTATCATAAAAGAGTCGGGATTGCCTATTTCTTTCGGTCTGTCGGTCAACAAAACCGTATCGAAAATCGCCACTGGGGAATCGAAACCCAACGGCGAACTGTACATCCCGCCCGGAAAGGTAAAGCCATTCCTGTTTCCGCTTTCCATACGGAAACTCCCCATGGTGGGGCCCAAAAACTACCGCCTGCTGCGCTCCATGGGTGTTTTCACCATCCGCACGCTAAGTCTGATCCCACCGGAAATGCTTATGCAGGTCATGGGCAAAAACGGGCTGGTCATCTGGAAAAAAGCCAACGGCATCGACCCTTCGCCGGTCATTCCCTATTCCGAACGGAAATCCATCGGCACCGAGCGTACTTTCGACCGCGACACTACCGACCTGCCACTATTGCGCAGCATCCTTATTGCCATGGTGGAAAAAATTGCTTTCGAATTACGCAGCCAACACAAACTCACCGGGTGCGTTACGGTAAAAATCCGTTATGCCAATTTCGACACGCACACATTACAACGCAACCTCCCCTACACCGCTTTCGACCACATCCTGATCCCCACGGCGCTGGAACTTTTCGACCGGCTTTACCAACGGCGTATGCTCATCCGGCTTATCGGGATACGCTTCAGCAGGCTGATTGGCAGCTACCAGCAACTGGATCTTTTTGATGAAAAACCGGAACGAGCCAACCTGTACCAAGTCATGGACCATATCCGGAAACGTTTCGGGGAAAAGGCGGTGAGAAGAGGGAGCGGGGTTGGAGATTTTTGATGTGATATGTTTTATGTGATATTTTTGATATGTCATGTTTTATGAAGGATTTTTTATATGGAAGTTATTTAAAGTTCAGGATATTTTGTTCCTGATAAGATACTCATAAAGAATAAATTAATAACGAGTTAATTTTAAACAACTTCAATTAAAAAACCATAACAATGGCAATACTTAACTGCTAACTCTCCGCTCCTCCGGATTTGCAATCCGGAGGTTTTTAAGCCGGGGGATTTGAAATCCCCCTGTCCGGTAATATTCGGATTGCCCGCCTGGATCGGACAGACAAATCCGAATAAGCAGAGGGGCACGGAAAAAGTACCGGTTCAACGGGATTACCATGGAAACCACGACCGGGAATGCCTTATCAAAAATTTTTACCAAAATATTGTTAACTATTAAACAATAATGTTTATTTTTGCAGCGAAATGAAAAAGACAACCACATATCCTTTGATTTTTATAACAACGACATCCTGTTGTTGTTGCTGTTGTTGCTAAATATCAGCATTCATTTCTTTTTCCACATTTTTCCCATTTCCTATTTCACTGCCGGGATATACCGGCAAAAAGCATACAAAATGAAACAATTACCGTTTAAAGTATATCTCTATCACATATCCAGCACCCGCTGTTGCCGGTTTGAAGACTTTGCCAAATTCTTTACCGGGAATTTGGAATTACAATTAGTATAACAAAATTTTTTACAACCGGCCATCAGGCCACAAAAAAGCATCAACATGAATTACAAAAATAATATTTTGGAAACCATTGGAAAAACACCTCTGGTAAAATTAAATCGTATTAACAAGGACTTATCTCCCTTATTATTAACAAAATTAGAATTATTTAACCCGGGAGGAAGCAGCAAAGACCGGATCGCTGTTTCAATGATTGATGAAGCCGAGCGGAAAGGTTTATTAAGGCCGGGAGGCACCATTATCGAACCAACATCGGGAAATACCGGGTTGGGACTGGCTTTGGTGGGGATTATGCGAGGTTATAAATTAATCTTCACCATGCCCGACAAAATGAGCAGGGAAAAAGAGGATGTCCTTACGGCCCACGGCGCCACGGTGATACGCACCCCCACCGAAGTGGATGCCGATGACCCGCGAAGTTATTACAAAGTGGCCGAACGGCTGCTGCAAGAAATTCCCAATTCGTTTTCCCCCAACCAGTATTTCAACGAAAACAACCCGGCAGCCCATTACCTTTCCACCGGTCCGGAAATATGGGAGGACACCGATGGAAAAATCACCCACTTCATTGCCGGTATCGGTACGGGGGGAACCATTTCCGGTGTGGGAAAATACCTGAAGGAGAAAAATCCCGGTATCCGGGTGATCGGTGTGGACACCGAAGGGTCGCTGTATGAAGATTATTTTAAAAAAAGGGAAACTTCGGTCCATTCCTACCTGATCGAAGGCATAGGCGAGGACTTTATTCCGCCCATTGTCAACTTTGCAGATATCGATGATATTATAACTGTATCCGACAGGGATGCTTACGCCACAGCCAGGGAACTTGTAAAGAAAGAAGGTATTTTCTCGGGTTCTTCAGCCGGTGCCGCAGTTTATGCCGGATTGCAGTTGGCCCGGAACCTTTCGGAAAACGACATCGTGGTGATTTTGCTGCCCGACAGCGGCAAGAACTACCTGAGCACGTTGTACAACGATGCCTGGATGACGGAAAAAGGCCTTCTGGAGAAAGAACCGGAACGGCAACCCGTGATTGCCTGACAAATTAAAATTTTAGTATTTTCGTAAACAGACCTATAAAAATCAAAACATGAAATTTTCAACAAAAAGTATCCATACGGGCGAAGAGCCCGATTTTAGGGAAGGTGCCAGCGGCGATGTGGTGGCTGCCCTGCATTTGTCCACCACCTTTGCGCGCAGCGCCGTGGACAGGCCCACCGGCGGATATGAATATTCCCGTTCGCTGAACCCCACCAGGAAAGCGCTGGAACAGAAACTGGCCGCTTTGGAAAAAGCCTGCTACGGCCTGGCTTTTGCTTCGGGACTGGCTGCCGAAACAGCCGTTTTGCTGGCCCTGTTGAAAACAGGCGACCATGTGATCGTTACCGATGACCTGTACGGCGGCACCCAGCGCCTTTTCCGAAAGGTGTTTGAGTCCCGTTACGGTATTCGGTTCAGCTTTGTGGACACCTCACAACCGGAAAAGGTAAAAGCGGCCATCACCGATAAAACAAGACTGATGTGGGTAGAGAGCCCCACCAACCCGCTGCTCAAACTGACTGACATAGCCGAAATGTCGGCCATAGCCCGGCCAAAGGGCATTATCCTGTTGGTGGACAACACCTTTATGAGTCCGTATTTTCAAAACCCGCTGACATTGGGTGCCGACATGGTACTGCACAGCACATCAAAATACATAAACGGCCACAGCGATTCCATTGGAGGAGCCGTTATGCTGAACGATGACGCCCTCTTTGAACAGGTGCAGTTTATGCAAAATGCGGCAGGCGGCATCCTCTCCCCTTTCGACAGCTACCTTGTTTTGCGTGGCATCAAAACATTGGGCATGCGCATGGAAAAACATGCCGGAAACGCCGGAAAAATTGCAGAATTTCTGGAAAAACATCCCAAAGTAAAAAAGGTGATCTATCCCGGGCTCACCTCGCATCCGCAGTACGCACTGGCCCAAAAACAGATGAACGGTTTCGGCGGTATGATGGCTGTGGAACTGCACGGCAACCTGACCGGGGCAGAAGGTTTTGTGCAAAACCTGCAACTTTTTGCTTTGGCCGAAAGCCTGGGAGGTGTGGAATCGCTCATAGAGCTCCCCGCCCTGATGACCCATGCTTCGGTCCCTGCAGAAGACCGGAACAAACTGGGGATTTCCGACACGCTGATCCGTATTTCGGTGGGGGTGGAAAATGCCGATGACCTGATCGGCGATATCGAAAATGCTTTGAAAACAGTATAATGCAGCAGCGATAGGAACGGCAGCGCCCGGCCGCCGGGGCGTATGTGGAGCAGGCAGGACGGTGCGACCGGCGGAAGCGCCCGGCCTGCCGTAGCGGAACAACGCCCCGGTGACCGGGACTAAAGTGGATAGCGCGGCCGCTGCCCAAAAGAAAAAATAGCAAATGAAACATTTTTCACCCGGTTCCACTGCTATTTTCGGAAGGGAAATCAGGGTTCAATGCCCAGTAAACCGGGGAATAAATTCCCAGCAACAAGTTGAGCCGTCCCGACGCTGCGGTCGGGACTACAATTCCCACAGTCCTGACGCTTCAGTCAGGACGACTCTCCCAAATTGTCAATGAATTTATTCATGGGCAAAGGTGATGAACCGGGCAGGATTTTAAATCCTTGATCTCTTTTGGGGCGGGATTGCAAATCCCGCCCAGCGAAGGTGGGCAGAAGTAGCAAACGATTTTTCATCCGGCACCTCACTAAATGGACACGCCCAGCCAGGTTTTGGCGAGATAGCCAATGCCGAACGAAATAGCGGCCACACCGATTGAGATAAGTGCCATGGTCATGAAACGCTTTTTGAAATTAACTTCCTTGGCAACAGAAATATAGTAGTTGTAAGTGGCTATGATAAGCAACGTCATAAAAAGCATGACGGCCATAGCAATCTTCGTACGGGAAAAAACAAAATAAGGGAAAATCAACAGTAATACCGTAACAAGATAGGCCACCCCCGTGTAAATGGCCGCCGTTACCGGATGAATGTCCTCTTTCTCATCTTCTTCCTGCGAGGCAAGATAGCCCGATGAGGCCATGGACAGTGCAGCAGCAATCCCCATAATGAAACCTGTAACGCCAATGACAAGGTTGTCGCTGAAAGCAAAACTCAACCCCACCAGCGTACCGGTCAGTTCCACCAGGGCATCGTTAAGGCCCAGCACAATGGCCCCTACATATGAAAGACGCTTATCATTCAGAATACCAATGAGTTCTTTCTCATGTATTTCTTCATCGCGGGCAATTTTACTCACTTCGGGATGATACTTTGAAGCTTTTTCATAAAATACCTGGGCATGTACTTCCCCGCTTTCCATTAACTTCAGTGCAAAACTCAACCCGAAAAGACGGGCCAGTAAAACATACCAGAATATCTTCCTTTTTGCCGGTTTCAGCTCGGTGCCGGTAATGCTTTTCCAGATATGATAATGCCTCAATTCGTCCTCGGCAATGTCTTGCAACAGCGTTTTGTTTTTAGCGTCGTTTGACATTACTGCAAGTTTCGCATAGACGTGATGTTCGGTAATTTCAGCCTTTTGCTGGGATAAAAAAATAGGGTCAACCGTATTTTCCATAGAATGTTTTTTTCAAAGATCAGGGCAAAAATAGGGAATTTATAAACCATTTAAGTGGAATCATAGCTCAAAAGTTCTATTTCCGGGAAACGGAAAGGTACACAAATTTTCCTAATTTTGCCACTTCAAAACAGCTCCGAACATGATAGAATCCAGATTGGCCAAATCACTGACAGATGCAGTAAAAACGCTTTATAACCAAGAAGTACAACCAGAGATTTTTCAAATACAAAAAACCCGCCCGGAATTTGATGGTGACCTGACTGTGGTTGTTTTCCCTCTGCTGCGAATATCGCACAAAGCTCCCGAGGCTACAGCCAAAGAATTAGGTCAATGGCTAACCGGACATTTGAATGAAATAATTGCTTTCAATGTTATCAAAGGTTTTCTGAACCTGGAAATTTCGGATGGTTACTGGATGTCGTTTTTCCGCCGGGCGGCCTCTGACGAAGAATTCGGCTTTGCACCGGAAAAGAATGAACCGCCGGTGGTCATCGAGTACTCCTCTCCCAACACCAACAAGCCGTTGCACCTGGGTCACGTGCGCAATAATCTGCTGGGCTGGTCGGTAGCCGAAATACTGAAAGCCAGCGGGAAAAAAGTTTTTAAGGTCAACCTGGTGAATGACCGCGGCATTCACATTTGCAAATCGATGCTGGCATGGCAAAAATGGGGCAACGGCAAAACACCGGAAAATTCAGGGGAGAAAGGCGACAAGCTGGTGGGCGACTTTTACGTCCTTTTCGATAAAAAATACAAAGAACAGATAGCCGAACTGGTAGCCAACGGCATGGATGAAAAAGAAGCAGCCCAGAAAGCGCCGCTCATACAAGAAGCCAAGGCCATGCTGGTAAAATGGGAAGCCGGCGATAAAGAAATCCGTGCCCTTTGGAAAAAGATGAACAGCTGGGTGTATACCGGTTTTGACGTGACTTACAAACGCATGGGGGTCGATTTTGATAAAATCTATTACGAGTCGGACACCTACCTGCTGGGGAAAGCCCTGGTACAGGAAGGACTGGAAAAGGGTGTTTTTTACAAAAAAGAGGATGGTTCGGTATGGTGCGACCTGACCGATGACGGGTTGGACGAGAAACTGCTGCTGCGCGCCGATGGCACCTCCGTGTACATGACCCAGGACCTCGGCACAGCACAGTTGCGTTATGATGACTACCACCCGCAGAAACTAATGTACGTGGTGGGCAACGAACAGAATTACCATTTTGAAGTGCTGCAGAAGATATTGAAAAAACTGGGAAAAAGCTGGGCCGATGGTATTTACCATTTGTCGTACGGCATGGTGGAACTGCCCCACGGAAAAATGAAATCGCGTGAAGGCACAGTAGTAGATGCCGATGATTTGATGGAAGAAATGACCATTACGGCCCGTCGTATTTCTGAAGAGCTTGGTAAATTTGATGACTTTACCCCTGACGAATCGAAACAGTTGTATGAAATGATCGGTTTAGGCGCACTGAAATATTTTATTTTGAAGGTTGACCCGAAAAAAACCATGCTTTTTAACCCCGAAGAGTCCATAGATTTCAATGGCAATACAGGTTCGTTCATACAATACACGCATGCACGTATCCGGTCGGTGCTGCGCAAAGCTGCTGCTTCCGGCATTGATTTGAACGAAAGACCAGCGACAGAACTCACTCTTGAAAAAAAAGAAAAAACGCTGTTAAAAGTCCTGTACGATTTCCCGCAGACTATCATTGTTGCCGCGGAGACATACAGTCCGGCACAAATAGCCAATTACAGTTATGAACTGGCCAAAGAATATAACCAGTTTTATCACGACCATTCCATTTTGAAAGAAGAAAACAGAGCCAAACGCAATTTCCGTCTGTTGCTCTCCCGTTTTACCTCGCAGGTATTGCAGTCAGCCATGGGGTTGCTGGGTATCCGGTTGCCCGAAAGGATGTAAGGACATAAAATTTAACCACAAAGAAAACGAAGGGTTTCACAAAGGGACACAAAGGTTTAAAAGACCTTCCCGGACGCGTTCTCAACGCGTTCGTATTTCACTGTTACCAGTTGTAAATAAATTGTATACATACTTGCCTGCCGGCGATAGCGGGCATTGGGTTTTGTCAACAAATGACGCACCAGTCTGAAAGCAACTTCTTTCTGCTGTACGGGTAAATGCTATTTAATATTTGCAGTCTGGGTTTTCTGTACTATGCCGTGAATGGATTTTAAATCCTTGTGCTCTTTTTGGTCACGATTGCAAATCACGACCAGCTCCGGGTCGGGACTGTCTAAAAAGTCCCCATAAGAACATCATTACAACGAAAAAAAGGGGTAATATGCGGTATCTGGCGAAACAATCTCCGAATCTTTTTTCTTTCCTGATACCAACCTTTCAGGTCAGGATTCGACCTGAAAGGTTACCTGAGTTCACGGTTCCAGCTCGTCGCGTTCGAGCAGCAGGATGGAATGCTGGGGAACGATATAGTATTTTTGTTCGTGATAATGGATTTCAACGGCACCTTTCTTCAGGAAAATAGCGAGATCACCCGGCCGGGCCTGCAACGGGATATAATTGATTTGTTCTTCTTTGTGTTTCCAGGGTTCATCCGCACCATCCGAAGGCAAAGGAATAGGATATCCGGGACCTGTTTTTACCACGTAACCACTTTGTACTTCCTCTTTTTCTTTGTATCCGGGGGGTAAAAAAAGCCCGCTTGTGGTTTTGGCATTTTCCGATTTAGGCTGAATGAGTACCCTGTCACCCACTACGATCAACCTATCCAGCCATTGTGCATATTCCATGGTCAATTTCTTTTTCCGTTGTGCAAAAGTACAAAATGAAAAAGGAACCGTGACAGAATATTGTTTCTTAATCAGAAATATTCAATAAAAAAAACCCTGGAATTATGCTTTCAACAAAGCAAAATCGAGAACCTCCGACATATTGTCCACGTAAACAAACTGAAGGCCCTCAATATATTTAACCGGAATTTCATCGATATCTTTTTCGTTTTCACGGGAAAGTAAAATGGTTTTGATTTTTGCCCGCTTGGCTGCAAGGATCTTTTCTTTGATACCTCCCACCGGCAATACTTTTCCGCGAAGGGTTATTTCGCCTGTCATGGCAAGATAAGGCTTCACCTTGCGGCGTGTAAAAGCAGAGGCAAGTGCTGTCAACATGGTAACGCCGGCAGAAGGTCCGTCTTTGGGAGTAGCCCCTTCAGGGACATGGATATGCACATTCCATTTTCCAAAAATTTCAGTATCAAGCCCCAGATAATCAGCATGTGATTTTAAATACTCATAAGCCAGTGCAGCCGATTCTTTCATAACATCTCCCAAATTGCCGGTTAATTTTAAATGACGGCCGTCGCCTTTACTCAGGCTCACTTCAACAAACAGTATTTCTCCTCCGACCCTGGTCCATGCCAGGCCTGTCACCACCCCGATTACTTCGTTCGACACCAGTTTATCACGTGTAAAACGCGGCTTACCCAGAATTTCATTTAAATCAGCAGGTTTGATAACCGAATCATATTCACTCCCCATGGCAATAAATTTGGCACGGTTACGAATGACTTTGGCTATCTGTTTTTCCAGCAAACGGACGCCGGCTTCCCGCGTATATTTGTCGATAATGGTTTCCAGTGTTTTTTTCGGAAAACTTAATTGTCCATTTTTGATTCCGTTTTCTTCAAATTGCTTTCGCAAAAGATGCCTGCGGGCAATTTCCACCTTTTCTTCAAGAAGATAACCGCTCAGTTCTATCACTTCCATACGATCGATCAAAGCCGGATGAACCCCGTTCAATGTATTAGCCGTAGCAATAAACATGACTTTCGATAAATCATAATCCATTTCAAGATAATTATCGTAAAATGTATTATTTTGTTCAGGATCAAGGATTTCAAGCAAAGCAGCCTGCGGATCGCCACTAAAATTATTGCCACTTACCTTATCTATTTCATCCAGCATAAAAACGGGGTTGGAGCTTTGCACTTTTTTCAGGTATTGGAGTATCCGTCCGGGCATTGCTCCGATATAGGTTTTCCGGTGCCCGCGCAATTCCGACTCGTCGCGCAAACCTCCCAGGGACATGCGCGCATATTTTCTGCCAAGGGCACGGGCAATAGAACGTCCTAAAGAAGTTTTTCCCACACCGGGAGGACCGACGAAACACAAAATAGGCGCTTTCATATCATTCTTCAGCTTCAGTACGGCCAAATACTCCAGGATACGCTCTTTCACTTTTTCCAGCCCATAATGATCCTTGTTGAGAATGCGTTGTGCCCGTTTCAAATCCAGGTTGTCTTTAGTAAATTCGTTCCATGGAAGGTTAACAAGGAATTCCAGGTAATTCATTTGGATAGAATATTCAGCAGCATTGGGATTCATGCGCTGCAAACGCGATAATTCTTCTTTAAAACCTGACCCCACCTCTTCAGGCCAACGTTTTTTAGCTGCTTTTTCCTGAAGCCGCTTTACATCCTGTTCATGTGGCGCACCACCCAGCTCTTCCTGAATGGTTTTGAGTTGCTGGTTCAACAGGTAATCGCGCTGCTGTTTGTCCAGGTCCACTTTTACCTTGGTCTGTATCTGGTTTTTCAATTCCAGTACCTGCAATTCTTTGGTCAACAACTCCAATACCTTGTTAGCCCGCTTTTCAAGGTTGGTCATCTCCAATAATTCCTGTTTCTGGTTGTTTTCCACATTCAGATTGGAAGAAACGAAATTGACCAAAAAGACCGGACTTTCAATATTATTAATGGCAAATGCTGCTTCAGAAGGGATAACGGGTGATTTTTCAATAATCTGAACAGACAGGTCCCTGATAGAAGAAATCAATGCGTTAAACATCTCATTTTCCGGTGGTTGAACATGAGGACCAAAACTTTTTACCCTTGCCACAAAATAGGGGTCTTCCTGAAGCATCTCTTCTATAACAAAACGCCGTTTCCCCTGAATGATTGCTGTTGTATTCCCATCGGGCATCTGCAGGATTTTAATAATTCTTGCTACCGTTCCGATTGTATGAAGGTCTTTCTCTTTCGGATCTTCCGTTTCAGCATCTTTCTGGGCTACCACCCCGATTATTTTACTTCCCTGATAAGCTTCCCTGATCAGCTTGATACTTTTATCCCTTCCGGCCGTAATGGGAATAACAACTCCAGGAAACAAGACGGTATTACGCACCGGCAAAACAGGCAGCGTCTCCGGGATTTCTTCTTCGTTCATCAGTTTTTCATCTTCAGGGGACAACAAGGGAAAAAATTCCGTATCACCATTCATAATATCCTGAAGTGCTAAGATATCTTTCATAAAAATTCCTCTCAGTCAGTTTGTCAGTCGGGAAATCATTACCACCCGCATAAAACCTGTTGTAGTGTCATTAAGGCACTGGTTTATATCATTTAAATAATCTGTCCTTTGTTTATCCTGGTAACAGACAATGACCGTACCACTGGCAAAATGCATACATTTTGTCAGACAGGTTGGCTTACTTAGCGCCGTTGCTGAAAAGTCATTTCGTAAATACGGGACAGGATATTCTTTTCTTTTTCATCAAAGACTTTGTTGCGGCGGGCAAAAACAGCCTCAGCCACATGAAAAGCTTTTTGCAGGTTATAATGTGCCAACCCCTGTCTGCCTCCCCACGAAAAGGATGGAATAAAATTACGCTGATAACCGTCACCAAAAATATTGGCATATACCCCCACCACCGTACCGGTGTTAAACATGGTATTGATGCCTGTTTTGGAATGATCGCCCATCATAAGCCCGCAAAACTGCTCACCGGTGTTTTCGAAACGTTTGGAGACATAAGACCAGAGTTTTACCGGTTCGTAAGTGTTTTTTAAGTTAGAGACGTTGGTATCTGCCCCCAAATTACACCACTCTCCCAGCACCGAATTTCCAAGAAAGCCATCATGTCCTTTATTGGAAAAACCAAAAATAACCGAATTACTAATTTCACCACCCGCTTTACTATAAGGCCCGATAGTGGTACCGCCGTAAATTTTAGCATCCATTTTTACGGTAGCATGGTCACAGACGGCAAAAGGCCCGCGGATCTTCGCCCCCTCCATTATCACCGAATCTTTTCCAATATAAACAGGTCCATCCGTAGTATTTAAAAAAGCATATTCAACTGTTGCCCCTTCTTCCACAAATATTTTTGTTTTATCGCCTGTCACAAAGTTTGTTTTACTCAGAGGCTGAGACCTGCGACCGGCAGTCAGGACAGAAAAATCATTGCACAGCATTTCATTGTTCATGGAATAAATCTCCCAAACATGTTGCAACCGGGAAATTGTGCCTTTTACAGGAATGATTTCGGGGGTTAAGTCATCCATGTTTTCAATGTCTTCGGCATGAACATACATGGCAATGATCATCTCGCCGCTGGATAATGCCTGACCTTCCCGAAGCTGCATAATCCGGGAAACCAAATCTTTATCGGGCAAAACGGACGCATTGATCAAAATGTTCTCTTTCTGCGCCTCCAGCGGAAATTTTTCTCTCAGATAATCACGCGTCAGTGAAGAAGTTTTTTGTCTGAGAAAATATTCCCATTTTTCGCGTATTGTACTTATTCCCAGTCTTATATCGGCAACAGGACGAGTAAATGTAAAAGGCAACAAATTGTCTCTGACAGCACCATCAAAAAGGATATAATTCATAAAATTAAAAGGTTTTGAGAAAAGGCTAAGATACGACGAAAAGAAGTACCGGCAAAAAAAACAGACAGAGACCTTTGAAAAATTACTGATTTTATCATTCTTCACGCAGTGAAGAATCTATAATAATCAAATATTCAATACATTGAGATTCTTTGCTCTGCTCAGAATAACGATTTCTTCTAAGTTTTGAAAAGTCTCAGGTATTATTTCATACCAAAAAACCCCTGCCGTTTCAGACAAGGGTCCTTTCAATAAAAATATTCCCTGTTTATTTTTTATGTTCCTGAAATTTTTTATACCGGTTACGAAATTTATCGACACGCCCGGCGGTATCTACCAGTTTCATCTTACCGGTAAAAAACGGATGAGATTTGTTGGAAATTTCCAGTTTAACCAAAGGATATTCTTTACCATCTTCCCATACAATGGTATCTTTGGTATTTACAGTTGAGCGGGTAATAAAAGCATAGTCGTTGGACATGTCTTTGAAAACAACCAGTCTGTAGTTTTTAGGATGAATATCTTTTTTCATTTTTCTTAATTTTTTCCTATCCATTTTTGGAGGTGCAAAAGTATTTTAATTCCCTTTAACTTCCTAATTTTTTCTGATATTTTTTCTTATCCCCTTCCCACGGTTTTTTCTCCCCTTTCTTTTCAGATAAAACAAGCAAGAAGTCGGTTTACTAAACGCTGTAAATAAACAATTTACCCGGGTTATAGTTTCAACAAAAAAGCCAGCGTATCCACCCCGTCAGCATAATCCCATAATTCGGGTGACTGGCTTCTGCCAAAGTCCACAGTATTATCTAAAAATGCCGCACCTGAAACCACACACTGCACCTGTTCCCTGTTCACCATCAAATAATTTCGCAAACCTGCCTGATTTGTATAATATTCATAATGCAATACCCCCACCGAAGAAGCAAACTTTTCATCTTCCACCATCAACAGGTTTCCAGTATCAAAATGGTCACGGTTATTCACCAGAAAAATGGCCTTGTTATATTCGTAATTATTAAAATATTTGTGATTTTCGATGACGTCCTTACGGGAAGAAAGAATATCCACAAGCAGGTCAAAATTATAATCTTCCGGGACAAAAAGTTTGGCCACATTACGACAGCCCAAGCCATAGTAAAGAAACACATCATCCGCCAGCGAACGCAATTGCTTTTCGGTTTCTTCTCCGGTAAGCACTGCTATACCGTTGCGGTTTTTGCGGATAATATGCGGATATTTCCCAAAATAATATTCAAAATAACGCGAAGTGTTATTGCTGCCGGTAGCGATTATGGCATCAAAATTCTTCAGTTGTTCCTTGGTAAAAGAGATAAATTCTTCAAAACCAGGTTCAATATCCAATAACAGATTGGCAATGGCCGGCATAAGCTTATTATCTTCTGACGAAAGCCGGGCCAGAACACGGTGTCCGCTGATAAGCACACTCAAAAAATCATGAAAACCTACTGCAGGAACATTTCCGGCCATGACCACCCCCACCGTTTTTAGGAAATGGGAGGTCTTTGTTCCCAGTTCATAATTTGCAACCCATTTTTGTAATTTTTCTTCCCGGAGACTTTCACCCAACGCATTCAGTGCATGATAAACAAAATCTTTGGTAAACCAACCGTTGTACCGGAATGCCTCATCTGCTTCTTTCCGCAAAGGTTCTGCTGCCGCCACGGAATTACCTTCGCCAAATGTCTCCCGGAGCATCGTTCCCAGGCTGGCAAAAGCAGCAATACGATTTTCAAGTTCCATTTTATTTATTTTTATGCAAAAATAGCAGTTATTTTTTTCACCAATTTTAAAAGGGATACCACACTACCATACATAATCATAATCAAATTTCATTTACTTTTGAAAAAAATTCAATACATGGAAAAAGCTTATCTTTTCTTGAGAAAAGTGTTTTCAGACAAACGCCTTGTCGATGATTTTATAGAAAAAAGTGAATTTCTTGAAATTCCGGCACACACCCGGATATTGGACCAGGGAAAATACGTAAAAATTATTCCTTTTGTTTATGAAGGAAGGATAAATGTCATGCGCAAAGGCGATGAAGGGAAAGAGGTCTTGCTTTATTACATAAATCCCGGCGAAAGTTGTGCATTATCCATCGTTGCCGGACTCACCCGCACCAAAAGTGTGGCCTATGCAGAAACGGAAGTTGCGTCGAAAATTTTTGCCCTTCCTGTGGATACTGTTGCATACCTGCATTCGCAATATTCTCAGTGCAACGATTTCTTTCTGGAACTTTTCCGTAACCGTTTTAAAGAAATAGTTTGTTTCATCGATTCCGTTGCTTTTAAAACCATGGATGTCAGGATTATCCAACATTTAAAAAAGAAACAAAAACAGTTTGGGACAAATACCATCCACATCACTCATCAACAACTTGCCAATGAGCTGGGAAGTGCAAGGGAAGTTGTTTCCCGTCTGCTAAAACAACTTGAGAGAGATGGTAAAATCACCCTGCGGCATTCTGTCATTGAAATAATCCAACCTTTGTAACCCTTGTTACAAATATTCTGCCTTTTCGATCATATTTTTGCCAAAACTTTAAAAAATAAAACCATGAAACAAAACATCGGAAAAGCAGACAAAATAATCAGGCTTGTCCTTGGCATTGCGATTGCTGCCCTGGGCTTTTATTATAAAAGCTGGTGGGGGCTCATTGCTTTGGTTCCCATTCTGACTGCTTTTACCAACTTTTGCCCGCTTTATCCAATTTTCAAACTCAATACGAAAAACGAAAAACAGGCCTGAAAAAAATTACCTTTTCAACAAAACCGTTACCTGTTTCAGATAACGGTTTTGTTGTATAAAATTCCCCAAAGCCTTATTATTTCAAGGTTTTCAACAAATCATGTTTAAAAACTATTTGGGAATGGGATTGTTTTCAATGTCCATTCTGTTATTTTTGCAGCAAACTTGGAGAAATGAGTGCAGAATACAATGATGACAGCATAAAATCGCTCGACTGGAAAGAACATATTCGGCTTAGACCCGGCATGTATATTGGAAAACTGGGAGATGGCAGCTCACCTGATGATGGCATCTATGTTTTGGTAAAAGAGATCATGGACAATTCCATTGATGAGTATATTATGGGATACGGAAAGACCATCGAAGTGACCATCGACGAAAAAAAAATGATAACCGTTCGGGATTATGGCCGCGGCATGCCCCTTGGAAAAGTTAAAGCCTGTGTCAGTCAAATTAATACCGGGGCAAAATACGATTCCAAAGTTTTTAAAAAATCGGTCGGGCTCAACGGTATAGGCTGTAAAGCAGTCAATGCTCTTTCTTCATATTTCAGGACACAATCCATACGTGATGGAAAAACAAAAATTGTAGAATACCGCCGCGGCAAATTGGTAAAAGACCTGGAAATTGCTGATTGCAACGAAAAACAAGGCACAATCATCAGCTTTATTCCTGATGAAAAGCTTTTTGGGAATACGCACTTTATCCTGGAGTATGTGGAAGAGATGCTCTGGAATTATGTTTTTCTGAATAACGGGCTCACCATTCTCCTGAACGGGCAGCGTATGCAAGCAAAAAACGGGTTGCTTGACTTGCTCGAACACAACATTAACGGAAACGGCCCGTTGCGTTATCCCATTATTCACATCAAAGAGGGCGAATTTGAATGTGCTTTTTCACACAGCTCCAGCTCGTACAGCGAAGAATATTATTCTTTTGTCAACGGACAACACACCACACAGGGAGGTACTCACCAAAATGCTTTCAGGGAAGCCCTTGTAAAAACTATCCGCGAATTTTACGGAAAAGATTTTGAAACCAGTGATATCCGCACTTCGCTTTTAGCTACCCTCAGCATCCGGGTACAGGAACCGGTATTCGAATCACAAACAAAAACAAAACTGGGTTCGCAGCACATAGAACCGGGAGGACAATCAATTCGTAATTATATTGGAGACATAGTTAAACGTAACCTGGACAATTACCTGCATATCCATACAGAAACTGCCGAAGCACTTTACCGAAAAATCCTGCAGTCGGAAAAAGAGCGCAAAGACATGGCCGGCATAAAAAAACTGGCGAAAGAAAGTGTTAAAAAAGCCAGTCTGCACAACAAAAAACTACGCGATTGCCGGATACACCTCAACTCAAACCATGAAAAACGGCTGGAAACTACTTTATTTATTACAGAAGGAGATTCCGCCAGCGGTTCCATTACCAAATCGCGCGATGTACAAACCCAGGCCGTTTTCAGCCTGAAAGGAAAACCGTTGAACAGCTTCGGCCTTAGCAAAAAAATCGTTTACCAGAATGAAGAATTCAATCTTCTGCAGGCAGCCCTGAACATTGACGAAAGCCTGGAAAACCTTCGGTATAACAACATTGTCATTGCCACTGATGCCGATGTGGACGGTATGCATATCCGCCTGCTTCTGCTTACTTTCTTCCTGCAGTTCTATCCCGACCTGGTAAAAACCGGTCACTTGTTCATATTACAAACGCCGTTGTTCCGGGTTAGAAATAAAAAAGAAACTTTTTACTGTTACTCTGAAGAAGAACGGCTTTCTGCCATTGAAAAACTCAAGCCAAATCCTGAAATAACCCGGTTTAAAGGATTGGGAGAGATTTCCCCCGGAGAGTTCAGGTATTTTATCGGCAAAAATATGCGCCTTGATCCGGTTATCCTGAAGAGGGAGTCTTCAGTGGCAAAAACACTGGCTTTTTACATGGGGAAAAACACACCGAGGCGACAGGAATTCATCATGGACAACCTGCGTTTTGAAGAGGATGTTGTTGATGAAAGCCTCGCTGTTATATAAAAACAGCTGTTTTTGTTTAACATTGTAGTAATTTCCTCTGTAAAAGGCTGTAACAAGGCAACTTCTCCGGCAATAGAACGTCATTAAAATTGTTCTCTATCTTTGCAACAATATAAAATGTGTTTTCCGTTGAAAATTTTATCCAGAAATAAACTGTTTAAAGTACTTTTTTTGCCGGGTTTCCTTTTTTTTGCAGCAGGATTATTCTTTTTGTCATCCTGTCAAAAAGAGGCTTTTAACACCAGTCCGGATTTCAAACTGGCTTTTTCCAACGATTCCATTATTTTCGATACGGTTTTTACTTCTCTGGGATCTGCTACTCACCGGCTTATGGTTTACAATCACAGCCATTCGAAAATCAGGATATCGGATATCCGGCTGGAGAAAGGTTCATCTTCCGATTTTCGCATCAACATAGACGGGGAGGCAACTTTCAATAAAAAAGATGTGGAAATACGCGCCGGAGACAGTTTATTCATTTTTGCCCGTGTTACAATTGATCCCAACAATGCCGCCAATCCCTTTGTGGTACAAGACCGCCTGCTTTTTTTCGTGAACGGAAACGTGCAAAGTGTTAAGCTGGTGGCCTGGGGAAAAAATGCCCGTTATATCCTGGCCGATCATCACATAAAAGGATTTCCGCCTTATAAGATTGTTGCCGACAGCCTTGAAAATGTGGAATGGACCGACAAAAAACCCATTGTGATTTACGGTTACGCTGTTGTTAACTCTTACGGCAGTTTGCATATCGATGCAGGCACAAAAATTTATTTTCATAAAAATTCAGGACTTTGGGTATATGCAGATGGTAAATTAAATGTTTCCGGCACCTTAGGACAACCCGTTGTATTTCAAGGAGACAGGCTGGATGCAAATTATGCCGGTCTTCCGGGACAATGGGACAGAATATGGATTATGGAAGGGAAAGCCGGTAGTGATGATGTGATAAAAAATGCCGTCATTAAAAATGGTTTTATCGGTATTCAGGCAGAATCTTTTTTTAAAAAAACCGAAAACAAACTATTGCTTAAAAATGTGGTTATCAAAAACATGAACGGCGCCGGCATTCTGAGCCGCGATTATACTATTATCGGTCAGAATGTGGTAGTGGCCAACTGCGGAGGATATTGCCTGGCACTGACAGGCGGCGGAAATTATCATTTTATCCAATGTACACTGGCCGACTACTGGCCCTATTCTATCCGGAATAATCCGGCAGTTATGCTGACCAATTTTCTGTCTGATACCAACAACCGGCCCATCCCGCACCCCATGCATTTTGATTTGGGCAACAGCATTATATACGGCTACAACGACGATGAATTCGGTACCAACATGGTTGCCGGGGCCGATTCGTCCTATTTTCTTGACCATTGTCTGATAAAAACCAGGCTTAAAATGGAAAATACAGCTTATTTCAACCACATCATAAAAAACAAAGACCCCAAATTCATGGATGTTAACAAACAAGACTATCGTCTCGATACCCTTTCGCCTGCCATTGGCCAGGGAAGCCCGTCAATAAGTGCAGCAGCGCCATACGACCTGCTGGGACATCCCCGCGGAAAAGCTCCGGATTTGGGAGCTTATCAATTTGTACCGGGCCAAAGTAAAAAGTTCAAATAATCTTTCTATTTTCGCCAAAAAATCAGCACCACAAGCAAGCACCTATGATCATTGGAATTGGAGGAGTAAGCAATGCCGGGAAAACAACACTGGCAAACCGGCTGCAAAAAAAGCTCAGCCCTCTGAAAATATGCACATTATGCCAGGATGATTTCGCACGGCCGACCTATGAAATACCCCGTATTAACGGCCATGTGGATTGGGAATTACCAGAATCCATCGACCTCCCAAAATATTATCGCCATATACTTAAGGAGCATGAAAAATATGACATTGTAATTGCCGAAGGACTTTTTGCATTCTGCGACAGGCATATCAACAAACAGTACGATAAAAAAATTTTTCTTACCATTAGTAAAGAGACTTTCTGGCGAAGAAAATCCAGGGACCTGCGCTGGGGAAAAGAACCCGACTGGTACATGGAACATATCTGGGACAGCCATTTTAAATGCGGACTTCTCAAAGAAATTGATAAAAATACCCTGATCCTTTCGGGAGAAGAGTCCATTGATCTGGATGCATTGCTTCCTTTTCTGGAAATTGAAAGATTCATCCTAAAAGTTTCTTAAAATAAAGAGACAGGCAATTGAAAAACAAGTATCTACCGATTTCACACCGGCTTTATCGATGAAAAAACAAAGACTTTTCTGAAAAATAGCACATCGCTTTCATTCATTTTTTTCTTTTTTCAAGATTTCAAGACAGGTATTTACTTTTTCCGTATCCGGCAGGTTACCATCAATCCAATGGATGACAATCCCCCTTTTTTCCATGCGCCTGAACCAGGTCATTTGCCTTTTTGAAAACTGATGAATGGCCGTATTCAACAGGGAGAACATTTCATCGTAGCCGATTTCACCGGTCAGATACAGTGTAATATAACGGTATTCAAGACCGTAGAAAATAAGTTGTTCGGGTTTTAAACCACTGTTTAATAAATGCCGGACTTCTTCAACCATGCCGTTCTCAAGGCGGGTTTTCAGCCTTTGCGTTATCCGTTGCCGCACTTGTTCACGGGGAAAAGAGATACCGAAATTCACAGATCTGATTTCCGGCAGTTTTTCCTTAGCCGGGTGTTTTCTTTGGAACGCTTTTATTTCAATAGCCCGGATGGTACGTTGACGGTCGGTAATATCAGTAGTATTGTGCAACGGGCCATAACTTTTCAGTATATCAATCAGTTTATTTTCTGAGAGCTGGCCTAATTTCCTGCGCAAATCAGTATCTTCAGGTACCTGCTGTAACTTGTAACCGTTGAGTACTGCTTCGATGTAAAGCCCCGTGCCACCACATAAAACAGGTAAATGTCCTCGTCGTTTTATATCATTATAAACACGCAAAAAGTCGCGTTGAAAAGCAAAAACATTGTATTCCGTCCCGGGCTCGGCGATGTCCGTCAAATGCAAAGGGATTTGCCTGCCATTTACAATAAAATCCTTCAGGTCTTTACCTGTGCCTATATCCATGCCGCGGTATACCTGTCGCGAATCGGCACTAAGGACCTCGCCACCGGTCTTATCTGCCAGTAACACAGCCAAACGTGTTTTGCCCGTGGCCGTACTACCGAGTATTGTTACCATGTCGGTTTTTTTCTCCATCATTTAGCGAAATTAAAGAATCTGCCCGATATTTTATATGGTTTTTTTATATCTTTCAAAGGCTATCAATCAAATCGTTACATCTCAAAACAAGAATATGAAACCGGTTGTTCTTTTTTCCTCCGCAGAAAAAGCAATGTTTTTATATTTTTGTAATGGCAATTGTTAAAAGGAAAAAGACAATCCTCCGAATAAAATAATTATTATGAAAAAGCGGGTCACAGACTTGGCAGAAGGAAAACTTATTACCATCTTTTTGGTCCGGGCTGTTTTATTAAGTTTGTTCTCATTCTCTTTTACTCCCCTGTTTTCCCAACAAATGACCGGCTTGGGTTTTGATAATTACAACGGAGCTGCCGGGTCCCGGATTAATCCGGCTTTTCTAACCAATTCCAAAGTGTATATGGATGTCAATCTGGGGACAGCCGATTTTTTCATTGAAAACGATATGGGATATTTCAACAAAGACAGCACCAGCTTTATGAGTTTGGTACATATGGCATGGAAACATTCTTTTCAACATGCCAATATCCATGTAATAGCATACCAAAACCATAACAGTAAGAGTTTTTTCGTTTCGTCCAGGATTCAGGGCCCATCATTTATGATCCAAAAAGGACGGCAGGCCGTTGCACTGGGGTTTTCGGTACGCTCCGTCAGCTCCGGCATCAACATTCCTTATGAGTTTATCCTGTCCCATGGAAAACTTTCGGAACCTGTTGTTTTACACAAAAGTTTTCATGATAAAAATTTCAGTATCGCCTCTTTAAACTGGGCGGAGATCAGCCTGAACTATGCCTATGACCTTATTGACAGGGGCAATACAAAAGTAACAGTCGGGGCCGGAATAAAATATTTGTTTGGTATTGGAGGGGCTTACGCTGCTGTTTCCAATGTAAATTATTCCGTTCCTAACACCACTACGCTGAATATCAATAATTTTAGCAGCAGCATTGCCTATGCCATACCAATAGATTACGACAATCCTGACAAAGTTGATTTTCATCCGGTATTCAAAGGTCATGGGGTCGGACTGGATGTAGGGGTTTTGTATACAAAACTTAAAACTTTCACTGATCCGGGTGAAAAAAGGTGGTGTGCCAAACCCTATGCCGACTACATTTATAAATTGGGAATATCTATCATGGACATAGGGGGTATTCGCTTTCGCCATCACACAGAAGTACACCGATTTAACAACGATTCAGCCAACTGGCAACAATTTGATACCGTAGCGACCCCCAGCATCCACAGTACGATGGAAATGTTGAGTTCAGTCTTTTTAGGCAACCCGCATGCTTCGTTAACCGACACGGCCATGTACATGAGTCTGCCCACTGCCCTGAGTATTCAGTATGATTACCATTTTAACGGCCCTTTTTACCTTGGGGCTTATTGGTTACAACCTTTGCATTTCCGGTTAAAATCAGTTCGCCAATCGCCTGTTTTGGCAGTCATTCCAAGATACGAAACAAGAATTTTAGGAGTCAGCCTTCCCATTACAATTTATAATTATGAAAAAATAAGGATTGGGGCCGCGTTACGTTTTTATTCTATCACCATTGGAACGGAGAAACTGGGGACATTCCTCGGAATAGGTGATATGACAGGGATGGATTTTTATTTCTCCGTCAGGTTCAATTTGAACAAAGGGAGCTGTATGGGTTATCACAAAGGAGCCTGTTACAATGCCCTATTCTGAAAAAAGCAACTCCCATTAAAAGCAAAACCCCCGGAACTTTTCGAATCCGGGGGTAGAAATTTTTTAAAGATTTTATACCAATGAAAGGGCGTGATCCAGATCAGCAATAATGTCGTCCACATCTTCAATACCCACGGAAAGCCGTACCAGGCCATCGGTAATGCCTGCTTCTTCACGTTCTTCCCTGGACAATTTGGAGTGTGTCATGGAGGCCGGATGCTGAATCAGTGTTTCGATACCGCCGAGAGAAACAGCCAGCAAAGCCAAATGCACATTGTCCATGACTGTTTTGCCTGCCTTCAGTCCGCCTTTCACACCAAAAGACATCATGGAACCCGGACCTGCCATCTGTTTTTTGGCCAGTTCATATTGCGGATGCGATTTTAACCCAGGGTATAAAATCCATTCAATTTTCGGGTGGCCTTCCAGATATTCGGCAATCTTCATGGCATTGGCTTGTGCCCGTTCAATCCTTATGGCCAGTGTTTTTAATCCGCGGCGCGTCAGCCAGGCCTGATGGGGATCCATGTTAAACCCGACATTTTTCATAACATAGGCCACCTCATCATAAAGTGTTTTGGTCTTGGTAATAACACAACCTCCCACAATATCGGCATGACCGTTAATAAATTTAGTCATGGAATGCAAAACAATATCGGCGCCCAGGTCCAGGGGTTTTTGAATATAAGGGCTGCAAAAAGTATTGTCTACACAAACCAACATATTGTGCTGGTGGGCAATAGCTGCTGCCCCGGCAATATCGGTGATACCCATGGTAGGATTGGCCGGTGTTTCAAGATACAATAATTTGGTATTGGGTTTAATGGCTTTTTTAATATTATCCAAGTTGCTGCAATCTACGTAAGTACTTTCCACCCCAAGTTTCGGATAAAGTTTTTCCATCACTCCCCGCGTAGGGCCGTATACCGAATTATGGCTAACCATGTGGTCTCCGGCACTAAGAAACGCAAGATAGACATTATTGACAGCAGCCATTCCGGATGCAGTAACGACAGAGGCATATCCATTTTCCAATTCAGCCAGTGTGTTTTCAAGATCCTCAAGCGTCGGGTTTCCCAAGCGTGTGTATATATAACCCTTTTCTTCACCTGAAAAACAACGTGCACCGTGATCGGCATTCTTAAACCGGAAAGTCGAAGTTTGGTAAATCGGTGTTACAGCACTGCCCATAGGGTCTTCAACACCACCGGCATGTATTAGTTTTGAGTTAAAACCTGCATTTTTTGTATCCATTTTTTTTGATTTAAATTGTTATTAATGATGACAATAATTTTGTCCATATTTCAAATTCCCGTTAATAAAATCCAATGCCAGGTTCACGGCTTCATCCACAGCAACCCCCACATAAACATTAATTCCCTGATTATAAAGAATTTCTATTGCTTTTGGACCAATGCCGCCCACCAGAATATCGGTTGCCTGATTTTCCACCAGCCAACGCGGGATAGTGCCTTCTGCATGGGGAGGAGGTTCCTGACGATATTCTTTTACAATTTTATTGTCTTCGATTTCGTAAAAGGCAAATTCGCGACTATGTCCAAAATGTTCTGCGAGATAACCATTTTCCAATGGCATTACAAGTTTCTTTTTCAACATATGATTACTTTTTTCGTTTTTTTAATATAATTTGATAATGTTCTGAATCTTCTCTTATTAACCGGATATTACAATGAGGGCAAAGCAGGCTGCCGCATGGAACTCCGGCTGAGTGTTGCACTTTGTAATCGCATTTGGGGCAAACACAAAAACCTGCTACTCCCCTTCCCCCGTGGAAACGGCCACCACGCCCGCCCCCCCGGCTTCTTTCGGGAAAAGTATTGACGGCCTGTTCCAACGGAACGATCTGCCTGTCGCCACAAACGGGACAACTTTTTGCCTTTTGTCCTGCCTTCCGTTTAAAAACCGACCCGCAGTTTTCACATCTGTACCAGTCGGCATCAAAGGCCACATTGCCCCCTACTATGGAAATACGTTTATTCTCAATAAAGGCTTTGGCCACCTTTTTGCGGGCTGACTCGTAAATACGGGTAAAAGTAGGCCGTGAAACATGCATCCGTTTTGAAGCCTGCAATTGGGTCATCTGTTCATAATCGGCCAACCGGATGGCCTCATATTCTTCAAAATGCAAAACCACAGTATCTTCCAAAGCTAATGAATAATCACCACTTTCCGGTACAAAACCGGAAACTGCGGGAGGTTCACTGAGAATTCTTTTTCTTTTGGGTCGCGGCGACATGTATTATTACCTTTGGCTGCAAATATATTGAACATTTGTTCATCTTTAGTTGTTCAGGCTTAAAAAATTGGCTCTTCTACCAAAGTTAAATTTTATTAACGTTCTGTTTTTCTTCTGGCACAAGGCTTTCAAACTTCCTTTACTTTTCTTCGCCGTATGCGTCAATGGAGAATAAGTGTAAATTTGCAACAGAAAAATGAAGTCTTTTTAAAAACAACATGGCCATATGTATCCTAAATTCAGCGACCTGATCAATGCAATTTTCGGAACCCACATCAACCTGCCCATTATGAGCTATGGTTTTTTTGTGGCAACAGCCTTTCTTGTAGGGGCTTATCTGCTATATCTTGAGCTCATCCGCAAGGAAAAAGAAGGATTGATAAAACCGACAAAAAAGAAGGTCATCGTCGGGAAACCTGCTTCTGTGATTGAATTGCTTATCAGTTTTGTCGTTGGATTTCTGATAGCATTTAAAGGCGTTGCAGCCATTACCGATTATCAACATTTTGCCAACGACCCGCAGCAGTTTCTTTTTTCGGGTGAAGGATCTCTGTGGGCAGGGTTGGTATTTGGTATGCTTTATACCGTTTATGTTTGGTATGATAAAAACAAACGCAAGCTGGACAAGCCCATAGAGAAAGAAATATCGGTTCCAGCCCATGAACAAACCTGGATGATTGTTTTGATAGCTGCCGTTTTTGGTATCATCGGGGCAAAGATATTTGACCAGCTGGAAAACTGGCAAGCGTTTCTGGCCGATCCTTTGGGGGAACTGTTTTCTTTTAGCGGGCTCACTTTTTACGGCGGTCTTATCATTGCGGCCATTGCTGTAGTTTGGTATGGAGAAAAACACGGGATTCCATGGAAACCCATGGCCGACAGTTTTGCCCCGGGCCTGGCCATTGCTTATGGTATTGGTCGCATAGGCTGCCAGGTAGCAGGTGATGGTGACTGGGGAATAGTTAATCACCTGACCAAACCGGGATGGTTAAGTTTTCTGCCCGAATGGTTGTGGAAATACAATTATCCCCACAATATCATCAACGAAGGAATTCCCATTCCGGGATGTACAGGCCCTCACTGCATGCAGCTGGCACAAGGTGTTTTTCCCACACCCATTTATGAAACTACCATGATGATCATAGTTTTTATCATTCTGTGGTCCATCCGGAAAAAAATCAAAGTCCCCGGTGTATTATTTTCTATCTATCTGATATTTAATGGCGTTGAACGCTTTTTTATCGAACATATTCGCGTCGACCACAGATATGACATTTTCGGCCATCATATTACACAGGCCGAACTTATCTCCCCTGTTTTGGTTGTTCTCGGTATTGTGGGATGGATCGTTTTGGAAAAACGGGCCAAAAAAGAAGCGGCGGCATGAGAAAACAACTGATATTTCTGACGGTTTTGTTCCTGATTTTTGGTACCGGTTGCAAAAACCATATCCGGAAGAATACGAAAACCTTTTCCCAAAAAGAATCCATTACCATTCAATATGCCAAAGGTTTTGCGGTTTTTAATGAAAAAGGAAAAAGAAAGGTCGTGGTGTACAATCCCTGGCAAAAGGGTAAAGTGCTGGCAAGTTTTGTATTGGTAAAAAGTCATCCCACCAAAGGGGAAATTAAAGTTCCGTTGGACAGTGTGGCTGTTTTTTCAGCTACTCAGTTAGATGCCCTTCAAAAATTAGGGCTGTTGGACAAGGTCATCGGTATTTCCGAAGCAAGGTTCATTTCCAACAAACAGGTTAAAAAAGCACTGAACGATGGAAAAATTACAGAATTGGAAGCAGGCGGGCACTACTTCATTGAGCGTATTCTGGAAAAAAGACCGCAAGCCATTTTCTTTTCCCCTTTTCAGGGAGACCTGCAATTACCTGCCATCTTATCTTCCATTACAGCCATTCCCTATCTGGATTATACAGAAACCAGTCCGCTGGGAAGAGCCGAATGGATAAAATTCAGTGCTTTGTTTTTCGGTAAAGAAAAAAAAGCCGACAGTATTTTTCAAAACATTGCCAGGCAATATTTGGCTTTAAAAAGAATGGCGGATACTGTTCGCCAAAGGCCCACTGTTTTTTCCAACAAATTTTTTAACGGACAATGGTTTATTGCCGGAGGAAAAAGTTATATGGCCCGCATTTTTCATGACGCCGGTGCCGATTACATTTGGCATAATGACAAACATGTGGCCAGTTTCCCCCTCAACTTTGAAACTGTTTTTAAAAAAGCACAAGATGCTGATTATTGGAAAATTATAGGATCTTTCGGGAGTCAGCCATCCTATGCCCGAATTGCTGATGAAAATGAACTGTACACCCATTTCAAAGCATTCAGGCAACATCATATCATTTATTGTGATCCTGAAAAAACCGCTTACTTTGAACGCAGTCCCATGGAACCGCAATGGTTACTGGCCGATTTTATCAAGGCTTTCCACCCCCGGCTGTTACCTCACTATCGGCCTGTTTTTTTTAAAGTCCTGAAATAATCAGAAATTTCTGTCTCTGCCCTATGGCTTTTCCACGCTTTTATTTGGAACAAAAATCACCTTTCGACAGAAAAGTAATGATCTCATCAAGGGTAAAAATTTTATGTGGTTTCACCAACTCAATGGCAGCTTTGGGCATAGCCTGGCTTTCAGCATCTTCAGGTTGCTGGACAATGGTAAAGCCCCCTCTTTTTTTCACAGCAAGCAAACCGTTGGCACCATCGGCGTTGGCCCCTGTCAGTATAATCCCCATTAAATGCCTGCCGTATGCATCAGCAGCAGTCTCAAACAGCACATCGATGGCCGGACGCGAATAATTTACCTTTTCTTCGACCGAAAGCGACAACGTAAAATCTTCTTCTACCAACAAGTGATAATCGGGCGGCGCCACATAAACAGTCCCCGGTATTACCGGTTCTTTTTCATCAGCTTCTTTAACAACCAACGGAGAAAGCTCATCAAGCATTCGGACCATATAGTTATCAGAATGCGGGCTCAAATGCTGAACCACAAGTACCGGACAGGGAAACGAAGCCGGCAGGGCAGGCAACAATTTTTTCAGGGCATACAATCCTCCGGCTGAAGCACCTATTACAATGGCTTTTATGTCCTTTCTTTTATTCATACTTTTTTTTAAAAATCTTTTGTTTCGGGTCAATCACTTTGTATTTTTTTTCTTCATCCGAAAACATTAACGACTCCTTGGTTCCCAAAGCGAGAAAACCTCCGACAACAAGGCTTTTGTGGAACAGGTGCAATACTTTGTTTTGCAGATTATTATTAAAATAGATGAGAACATTCCGGCAAACGATCATGTTAACTTCGGCAAAAACAGAGTCGGTAACCAGATTATGCTCGGCAAAAACCATATTCTTACTGAGGTTTTTATCAAAAATCACCAACTCATCGTTGGCATGGTAATAATCTGAGAAGGATTCCAAACCGCCGGCTTTCTGGTAATTGGCGGTATATTCTTTAATATAACGGATAGGGAAAATGCCATTTCTGGCTTTTTTGATGATATACGGATTAAAATCGGTAGCATAAATCTGTGTCCGTTCCAGCAGGCCTTCTTCTTTTAGCATGATGGCAAAAGAAAAGACCTCTTCGCCCGTAGCACATCCGGCATGCCAGATTTTCAGGTATGGATAGGTTTTCAGGATAGGGATAACTTTTTCGCGTACGCTTTTATAAAATGCCGGGTTGCGAAACATTTCGGTCACGTTAATGGAAAGATCACGTACCAGCCTGTCAAAAGCAGTTTTATCATGAAGTATCTGATTTTGGAGTTCGGAAATACTTTTCATTCCCTCCTGTACGAGTCTGTGTTTTACGCGACGTTTTACATGGGCCCGGCTGTAATTCCGGAAATCGTAACCATATTGCAGATAAACTGCCTGCAATAAAAGCTCCAGCTCGATATTTTCGACAGTTGAGATATCATTTTCCTGCATAGCTTGACAATTCTTTTAACTATTTGTAAAGCCATACACGAAGCATGGAGATAAGTTTCTCTTTTTCCACCGGTTTTGAAAGATATTCGTTGGCACCGGCAGCAATGCTCTTTTCACGGTCACCTTTCATGGCTTTGGCTGTGAGTGCAATAATCGGCAAGTTTTCGAACCTTTTTTCTTTACGGATCAATTTCATGGCTTCATAACCGTTCATTTCGGGCATCATGATATCCATCAAAACCAAATCAACCTCCTCTGCATGCTGATGCAGTTTATTTATGGCTTCCTTTCCGTTTTTGCCCACAATCACTTTCATATCATAACTTTCCAGCAAACTGGAAAGGGCAAATACATTGCGCATATCATCGTCAACCAAAAGGATGGTTTTTCCTTTCAGGATGTTTTCATTGTGCATCTTTTCAGACATCTTTTTCTTCTCGCCGGTAAAGTCAGATTCCACCTGATGCAAAAACAAAGTGGTTTCATCCAGCAGTCGTTCAAACGAATGAGCGCCTTTCAGGATAATGCTGCTACCATATTTTTTCAACAATTCGTCCTCTTCGCGGCTTAAATCGCGGGCAGTATAAATCACCACAGGCACCTGTTTTGCTTTTTCATCCTTCTGTATCTCTTTCAAAACATCAAAACCGTTTATATCCTCAAGGCCCAAATCAAGGACCAGACAATCGAACTTACTTTCTTTTAAAAGCTGAACTGCTTTTTCTCCCGATTCAGTGGAAACGATCTCAAGGCCGTCATCTTTCAGGAGTTTTTCAATGCTTTTTCTTGTAATCGGCTCATCTTCAACAATCAATAATCTCTTCAACGGTTTTTCACTGATTTGCCTGATTTTTTCAAAAACATCATCCAATTGTTTTTTGGTAACCGGTTTTGAAAGAAATCCGATAGCACCTTTTTTCAATAATTCAATATCAAAATCACTGGCAGAAATGACATGCACAGGAATGGCCCTTGTTTTAACATTGGCTTTAAGATGGTCTATTACTTCCTGGCCATCTATACCGGGCAATCCCAGATCGAGAATAATGGCATCAGGTTTAAAATAATCGGCATGATAGAGGCCTGTTTCACCATCCAAAGCAATAATTGCCTTATAATTGTGCTCATGTGCCAGGTCTTTGAGCACTTTGGCAAAATTAACATCATCTTCAATGATCAAAATCTTTTTATCCCCTTCACGCAATGTTTCCCTGTCATCTTGTACTTTAGGTACATCTGCAGGTGCAACGGGCATGGTTGAAACAGTATCAGAAGGCTGTTCGCCGGAAACCTCATCTTCCCTGACAACACTTCCGGAAGGATGTTCCGTTTCAGGTTCAGGAGGGGAAGTTTCCCCAGTCGTATCCGGTTTCCATGGCAGATAAAGCGTAAAGGCCGTTCCTTTGTTTTCTTCGCTTTCCAAACCCAAAGCACCTCCCAGCAAAGAAGCGAAACTACGGGAAATGCTCAGTCCCAGTCCGGTACCGCCAAATTTACGGCTGGTAGTACCATCGGCCTGTTTAAAGGCTTCGAAAATAACACCCTGTTTTTCTTTGGGAATGCCGATGCCCGTATCGGCAACGGTCATAGCCAATGCGCTATCAACATTCATCCCCAGTGATTTTAGTTTTTTACCATCCTTGCAG
>Ga0256829_1000564_pt1 | contig 36366 bp, 27 predicted proteins | sample 131447metaG_FD_185979 | JGI IMG/M metagenome (GOLD analysis project Ga0256829, IMG submission 185979) | Hydrothermal vent microbial communities from Lau Basin, Pacific Ocean - 131-447 | ecosystem: Environmental > Aquatic > Marine > Hydrothermal vents | place: Pacific Ocean: Lau Basin | collected... | reverse complement strand
GCGTGGGCGTGAAGGTGGGCGTGGGCAGGATGAGGGGGCTGAGCTTGGTGTAAAGGATCTGGTCCACTACAATGGAAACCGAACGGTTCAGCCGCTGCGCCAGGCGCTTTTGCAGGTCGCGCACTTCTTCATAGCGCAGGGTGCGCTGGGTGCGGACTTCCAGGTTCATGTGCAGCACCCCGTTGCGTTCTTCAAACTGGATGTTGGTCAGTTCGGCGCCCATGCGCTGCACTTCTGCGGCGGCCACGCTGTCGATCCAACTGGTGCGGGCGGCCTGGCGGACAAAACTGGCGCTCAGGTAGGCCAGCGGCAGCAAGAGCAGCAGCACCAGCACCCCCGAAAGCTGCAGTACGCCGGGCAGGTCGCGCACGCTGTGGATCTGGAACACCGTGGTTTCGCCAAAGCCCAGGGCATAGAAAACCAGCATGGAAGCGAAGGCAATGGCGATGGCGTTGGTGAGGAACAGCAGAAAAGCGCCGCCGGCGACATCCCAGCGGCCCAGGCCGATGCCGATGCCGACCACATCCAGCGGCGGCATCAGGGCGGTGGCAATGGCCACGCCGGGCAGCGAAGGGGACACCGAAGGCAGCGCCCAGGCAAAGGCCGCCGCGGTGCCGCCTGCCAGGGCAATGGCAAGGTCAATGGGGCCGGGGCGGGTGCGGGAAAGCACCTCGTAAGGCAGCCGCTGTAAAGGCGCAAAGGGCAGCGGGCGGTTGATGAGGGTCAGCACCAATGCCGTGCCGATGGCCACCAATGCGCCGCGCACCAGGGCGCTGGTGGCGTCTTTCAGCAGGCGGTCGTCGCCGGTGAGGGAAGAAAGCCCCAGCCCCAAAATGGGGGTCATCAGCGGGGCAACGAGCATGGCGCCGATCACCGTGGCCCCTGAATCGATCAGCAGCCCCAGGGTGGCAATCACGCTGGAAAGCAGCACCATGAGGAAATAATCAAAATCGGGGTGCGAGCCTTCCCGTAACTGGGCGGCGACCGTGCCCCGCCGTTTGACATCCACGGCGCGCATTTGCCGCCGCCACCAGCCCAGCACGCGCATCCGCCGGGAAAGGTGCGGCGGCTGGGTGGAAGCGGAAGCGCTTTCCTCGTCGGGCGAAGGCAGCGGAGAAACGGGGTCGGGGGGCGTCATGGCGTCATCGGCTTGTGTAACGCGCGTGCAAAGCGGCTACGGGCAGCACAATTTGCCCTTCGGCGGGGTCGCCCAGGGCTATCACTTCTTCCGGCGCGGCGGCGGCTTTCCAGGCCGTCCAGGCGGCCACCAGGGCATCCAGTTCCTGCGGGGCGAGCAGCCCTTCGGTCGGCAGCGCGCCGCTCAGGAAGCGGTGGCGGGTGAACTCTTCAAAAATGCGCAGCGGGTCGGGGAGGTCAAGGCCCTGCTCCTGAAGGAGCAATTGCCGCTGGATGCGCCCTTCCAGGGTGTTTTTGCGGAAGGGCAGGCGTCCCAGCAGAGCGGCGAAGGCGGCGTAGGGGTAAGTTTCCAGCACCTGGTGGGGGCTGTCTTCGGCGGGGTAAGGCCGGTAGCCCATCTGGCGCAGCCGGTTGTACAGGCGGAACCCCATGCGCATCCATGCAGGGGCGCGGGCAGGGTCGGCAGGGGTGGGCAGCATTCGCAGGTTGTGGCGGCGCAGTTGGAATTCGGCAACCCGGCCTTGCTGCCACCGTCCCGGCCGCAGAGGGGCTTCCAGCGCATCGCGGTAGGCGGGCTGCTGTAACAGGCCGCGGCTGGGGGCGGTGGGAGACGCCATCGCCACCACGGCCTGCCGCTGGCCGCCGCAAAAGGCCACCACTTCGGCCAGGTCGCCCTGCGCCAAAGCCAGCAGCCGGCGCTCGGCGTCCAGCGCAGCGTAGGCCAGGGGCCTCCCGGCCAAAGGCACCACGCCGATGAAGGTTGCCTGGGTGAACCACATCTCAGCCTCCCGGGGCACGTGCGGACGACGCTTCCAGTTTAGCGCATGTTCCGCCGCAGGTCAAACGTGGGGGTGCGGAGGGTTGCAGGCAAAGATTGCAGGTAGCTGTTCAGCCTCGGCAGAAAGAAACCGCAGATTGCGCAGAAAAAAACATCCACAGATTTCACAGATCGGCACAGATTGGGTGAAAAACGCGGAAAAGCGCCACACTTACTTCCGTTGCTTGGCGATCTTGGCAACCTAAATTCCGCGCCATCCGCGGCCTGTTTTTCCAAGGCTGAACCGTTACGATGAGCGCCGATTGGAAACCCGGAAGCCACAGAAGAACCCCAGGGAAACCCAGAAATTGACTTTGCGTCTTTGCTCCCTTTGCGCTCTTGGCGTGATGCTTCGCGTGTTTTGAAATTCCTCTGCGTCTCTGTGCTCCTCTTGCGCCTCGGCGCCCCTCTTCCGGGCAGGCGGAATGGCGACTGCGCGGCTTATCGGCAGCGGGCCGCGCGCAGTTCGGCGCGCACCTCCGGGTCGGTTTCCGCATCCAATGCGGCTTCCAGGGCGCGGCAGGCTTCCGGCGTGGCGAGGCGGCCCAAAGCCCAGGCGGCATGGGCGCGCACCGGCGGGTCGGGGTCGTGCAGGGCTTCCACCAGCGCGGGAACGGCCGCGGGGTCGCCCATGTTGCCCAGCGCCACGGCCACATTCCGCAAATAGCCGCGGCGTTTGGCCCGCTTGAGGGGGCTTCCTTTGAATTTGCGGTTGAAGGCCTGGGGGGAAAGGCGCATTTCGGCGGCGAGCCGCGGGCGGGGCACTTCGGGGCGGGGGGCAAAAGCCGGGTCGCCTTCCAGCGGGGCGCGGCGGTTCCACGGGCACACCATCTGGCAAATATCGCAGCCGAACACCCATTCGCCCATCGGCGGGCGCAGCGCTGTGGGAATCGCCCCCTTGTTTTCAATGGTGAGGTAAGAGAGGCAGCGGTTGGCATCTACCGTGCGGGTAGGCAAAATGGCCTGGGTGGGGCAGGCTTCAATGCAGCGGGTGCAGGTGCCGCAATGGTCGGTGGGGAAGGGCAGGTCGGGTTCCAGCGGCACGCCGAGCAGCACTTCGGCCAAAATGAGGTATGAGCCGAGGCGGGGGTGGATGAGCATGGCATTCTTGCCCACCCAGCCCAGCCCGGCCCGCACGGCATATTCGCGTTCCAGCACCGGGCCGGTATCGGTGTAATAGCGGTTGGGCACGGGCGCGCCGATTTCGCCTTCCAGGAAGGCCACCAGCGCGCGCAGTTTCTCCACTACGATGTCGTGATAATCGGCTCCCCAGGCGTAGGAAGCCACCCGTCCCTGCCCCTTTTCCGGCGGCGGCAGGGCGCTTTGCCGGAAATAGCGGATGCCGAGCACAAGGATGCTGCGGCATTCCGGCAGAATGCGGCGCGGGTCGGCGCGGCGCTCGCGGTTGCGTTCCCGCGCCATGTAGGCCATGCCGGCGTGGCGGCCTTCGTCCAGCCAGGCCGTGTAGGCGGCGTAAGTTTCGGCGGGGGCGCAGTCGGTCACGCCGACCAGGTGGAAGCCGAGGCGGCGGGCTGCGGCTTTCAGCCGCGCCGTCAGGGCGGTGCGGTCGGGCAGGGCCGGCGCTGCGCGGGGTTCAGGCATCGGCAACGCCCCTTCTGTGCCTGGGTGCGCCTTTCACGGCCGGGGCGGGGCCGCAATTTCGCCTTCCAGGCCGTTTGCCCCCGCGGCGGTGATGGTGACAGGCGTCAGGCGGTTCCAGAGGTTTTCGGGGGCCCGGGCTGCGACCCGCAGGCCGCGGCCGCTCATGCCTCGCAGCAGGAAGCCGCCTTCCGGCTGCGGCTCGGCGCTTTCCCAGAGCACGGTCAGGGTGCGCCCCACGAAGCGGGCGCGGTAACGGGCTGCCGAGGCTTCCAGCACCTGCCGCAGGGCGGCGTTGCGCGCCTTGCGCACGGGCGGCGGCACGGGGCGGGGCATGGAGGCCGCCGCGGTGCCGGGGCGCTCGGAATAGGTAAATACATGCCCTCCGGCAAAGGCCATTGCCTCCACGAAGGCCAGGGTTTCGGCAAATTCTTTCTCGGTTTCGCCGGGGAAGCCCGCGATCAGGTCGGTGGTGATGGCCACATCGGGAATCAGGCGGCGGGCTGCCGCCACCAGGCGGGCAAAGGTTTCGGGGGTGGTTTTGCGGGCCATGCGGCGCAGCACCGCGGCGCTGCCCGATTGCAGCGGCAGGTGCAGGTGCGGGGCCAGGCGGGGGTCTTCCCAAAGGGCGAAGAAATCGGCGTCTAAGTCCCACGGCTCTAAGGAAGAGAGGCGCAGGCGGGGGACGCCGGTTTGGCGCAAGGCGGCGGCGACGAGGTCGCGCAGGCGGCGGGGAGGCGTCAGGTCGCGCCCCCACGAGCCGAGGTGCACGCCGGTCAGCACGATTTCCTGTGCGCCGCCGCGCAGGGCTGCGCGGATGTCGGCCAGCACTTCGGCCTGGGGGCGGCTGCGCCCCGGCCCGCGCGCCACCGTGGTGATGCAGAAGGTGCAGCGGTTGTCGCAGCCATCCTGAACTTTGATGAAAGCCCGGGTGCGGGCGCGGCTGCCGGGGATGGGTTCCCGCGCGATGGGCTCCAGGTCAAAGCGTTCTGGCGGCAGGTTCAGCAGCGCGGGCACCAGGGCGTCTTTGCGGGGGTTGGGCACCACGGCGGCCACGGCGGGCAGGGCGGCGGCGCGGTCGGGTTCCAGCGTGGCCCAGCAGCCGGTTGCCACGATGCGCGGCACGCCTGCCCGCGCCAGGCGGCGGATGCGCTGGCGCGAATCGGCGGCCGCGGGGCCGGTGACGGCGCACGTGTTGACCACGGCAAGGTCGGCTTCCCCTGCGGAAGCCACCAGTTCGTGGCCCGCGGCGCGGAATTCCCGCGCCATGCGTTCTATTTCGGCCTGATTGAGACGGCAGCCAATGGTATCCAGGTAAATTTTCATGTTACAGGGCCGGCCTCCCGCCCTTCACCCCAAACGCCAAAGCCGCCGGGAAGGGGGCGTGCAGAGGGAGCAAAGAGCGCAAAGAGAAAATCTGTGTGCATTTGTGAAATCTCGCTATTCAGCCTTGGTAAAGGGAAACCACAGATTCCGCAGATTTCGCAGAAAAATATCCACCGATTTCACAGATTTGCACCGATTGGAAACACAGAAGACACAGAAGAACCACAGAAAACACAGAAATTTACTTTGCGTCTTTGCTTCCTTTGCGCCCTTTGCGCTATCTTGGCGCCATTGTGGCGACCTTGGCGACCTAAATCTGCCTCCATCGGTGATGAGCCACATCATCCGCGGGCGATGTCTCCAAGTCTGAACAGTTACGAAATCTCTGTGGTTTTTCCTTGCCGGGGCCGAACGGTTACGTGTCCAGAATGGCGACCACGCGTGCCGGCCCCGCACTGCCGCCTTGAATTTTCAGCGGAAAGCAGGCCACTTTGAAGCCCAGCGGCGGCAGTTGGTCAAGGTTGACCAGCCGCTCTATTTGGGCGTAGGGCAAATCCACCTGATGGGCCGCCCAGAACACGCCCGGCTGCCCGGCCTGCAGTGCTTTTTTCGCCTGGAGATCCAGCGGCTCATCCCACCCCCAGGCATCAATGCCCATCACGCGCACGCCCTGGTCATACAGCCACACGGTGGCTTCGGCTGTAACGCCCGGGCCGCGGAAGAGGTAATCGGGGGCGTGGTAAAACCTGTCTTGCCCGGTGTGCACCAGCACGATATCCAGCGGTTTGAGGGCGTAGCCGATGCGGGCGAGTTCCTGCTGAATGTCTTCCACGGTGACGGGGTCGCCTTTGGCCTTGTGGGTCATGTTCAGCACCACGCCGTCGCTGAAAAACCATTCCAGCGGCAGTTGGTCTATGGTTTGGGCAGGTTGGCCCTGGATGGTGCTGTTGTAATGGTAAGGGGCGTCAATGTGGGTGCTGTCGTGGGTGCCGAGGCGGGTGATGGTTTCGGTGGCCCAGCCCTCGCCGTGGCGGAAAAGTTCGGGCGGCACCTTGAGGATAGCCTGCGCCTGCGCGGCCCCTGCTTGGTGGTCGTGATATTCAATTTCCGTTTTCAGGAAAGGCGGCGTGCCCTCGGGGCTGGGGGCAATGGGGGCTGAAAGGTCAACAAAGCGAGACATGGCGATCTCCTTTCCGGGAAGGGCAACGCGGCGCAGGGGGGAAGCCTTATTGCCGCGCTGCGAAGGCGAGCACAGCGGCAACCAGAAGGGCGAAGGCGCCCAGCAGGCGGGCTTGAGGCCCATTCAGGCCGAGGAAGGCAAGCACCCGCAAGTGCAGGGGGTAGGTGAGGCGCGCCATGCGGCTGCCGTCGGGGAAAACCTGATACACCCACAGGCTGCCGAGGACGCTACCGGGTGCCTGCGGGTGGACGCGCCAAACCAGTCGCACCGGGGCGGCTTTCCCCAGCGTCAGGCGGGCTTCGCCCTGCGGCGCGGCGCGTGCGCCATCAAGCGTCAGGCGGACGGTCAGTTGCAGGGGGGCCGGGGCCGCCGTTTCGGCCGGCGCGGCCTTCAGGGGGGCCACCTCCAGTTGGGCGGGCGGGGCATCGCCCAGCCGCAGGGCTGTGGGCACGGTGAAAGTCAGCCGCGCCCCGGCAAGGTCATTTGTATAGGTGTGCCGCGGCAGGGGCCACAGCCCCCACCCCAGCAGCCCCAACCCCACCGCCGCAAGAGCCAGCCGCAATTTGCCTGCCAGGGTGTCCATGCCCCTGATTGTACCGCACCACCGTTCCCGCCCACGGCGCGGCTATGCGGTTTCCTCGCCGCGGATGAACGCCTCGGTCATCTCGCGGGCCACATCATCGCGGAACTGCTTGGGGGGCGTCTTCATAAAATACGCTGCCGGGCCGATGAGCGGCCCCGCCAGCCCCCGGTCCAGCCCCAGTTTGGCGCAGCGTACCGCGTCAATCATCACCCCGGCCGAGTTGGGGGAATCCCACACTTCCATCTTGACTTCCACATTGAGGGGCACTTCGCCAAAGGTGGTGCCTTCCATGCGGATGTAAGCCCACTTGCGGTCGGTCAGCCAGGGGACGTAGTCGCTGGGGCCGACGTGGATGTTTTCCGGGGCAATTTCATAAGGCAAGGTGCTGGTCACAGCGCCGGTTTTGGAGATTTTCTTGGATTCCAGCCGTTCGCGTTCCAGCATGTTGAGGAAATCGGTGTTGCCGCCGAAGTTCAACTGATAGGTGCGGTCGACGCGCACGCCGCGGTCCACGAACAGCGTGGTGAGGGTGCGGTGCAAAATGGTCGCGCCCACCTGCGATTTGATGTCATCGCCGATGATGGGCAGCCCGCGGTCGCGGAAGCGCTTCGCCCAGTATGCCGAACTGGCAATGAAGACCGGGATGCCGTTCACGAAGGCCGTGCCGGCTTCCAGCACCTGCTCCACATACCACTTGGTGGCCATTTCAGAGCCCACGGGCAGGAAGTTGATGACGACGTCGGTGCCGGTATCTTTGAGGATTTTGACGATGTCGGCGGTGGGGCCCGGGGCTTTCTTCAGCACCTGCGAGAGGTACTTGCCCAGGCCGTCGTGGGTCATGCCGCGATAGACGGGCACGCCCAGGTGCGGCACCTCGGCAAACTTGTAGGTGTTGTTGGGGTAAGCAAAAATGGCCTCAGAGAGGTCTTTGCCTACTTTTGTATCTACGATGTCAAAGGCGGCGGTAAACTCAATATCGCTGATGTGGTAGCCCCCCAGGTTGACATGCATCAGGCCGGGGACGATGTCGTCGTCTTTGGCGTTGCGGTAAAAATGCACCCCCTGAACGAGCGCCGAGGCGCAGTTGCCCACGCCGATGATGGCCACACGGACTTTCTTGTCTCCCATGATGTGCTGCCTCCTGAAAAAGTGGGGTGAAGTCGGCGTCGGGGGGGCTGGCATCTCTCCCACCGAACGCTGCAAACGCTGCTGCTATGCTATAATCTCGCTGTGGAGGATTTTCCCATGCCCACCCGCGACCGTGTGTACCGCCTGGAGCGGCTGCTGGAAATCAGCCGCACCCTCAGTACCACCCTGGAACCCCAGGCCGTGCTGGAAACGGTCATTCGGGCGGCTATGGAACTGACCCAAAGCGAAGCCGCCTCTATTTTACTCTACGATGAAGAAAGCAACCAACTCCATTTTGCCGCCGCCACGCCGGAGCATTGGGAAATCCTCAAACACCAGTCCGTCCCGCTGCGGGGGAGCATCGCGGGCAAAGCCCTGGCGCAACGTCAGCCGATTGTTGAAATGAATGTGCCGCGCTCACCGCGCCACTTTCGGCAAGTGGACCGCGCCCTCCGGTTCACCACCCGTAACCTGATGGCCGTACCTCTGCTGCTGGAAGAGCGCCCGCTGGGCGTGCTGGAAGCCCTCAACAAACCCGGCGGCTTTACCGACGAAGACGCGGAAGCCCTGCAAACCCTGGCTGCCCATGCGGCGGTGGCGCTGCATAACGCCCGGCTGCTCAAAGAAGCCAGGCAGGCCTACGAAGCCCTGCAAAAAGTAGACCGCATGAAATCGGATTTTGTCGCCATTGCCTCACACGAACTGCGCACGCCGCTGGGCATCATCCTCGGCTATGCCACCCACCTGCAGGAAGTGCTTGACGAGCCCTACAAAGGCCCCATGCAAACCCTGACACGGGCCGCCCTGCGGCTGAAAGACATTGTGGAAGAACTCAGCCAACTGGAAAACTATCAGCAGGGGCAAACCGTCCTCCGCCTGCAGCGCACCGACCTGAATGCCCTGCTGCAGGAAGTGCTGACCTCGTTTCAGCCCCAAGCCGAAGCGCGGCGCATTCGGCTGACGCTCCGCCTGCCGGAAACCCCCACCCCTGCCCAAGTGGAACCTGAAAAAATCCGCATCTTGCTGCGCCACCTGCTCCAAAATGCCCTCACCTTCACCGATGCCGAAGGGGAAGTCGCCGTGACTTTGCAGCCGCTGGAAGATTACTTCCAGATTCTGGTCAGCGACACGGGCATCGGCATTCCCGCACAGGACCTGAGGCGCATTTTTGACCGCTTCTATCAGGTAGAAAAACACCTCACCCGCCGTCACGGGGGGCTGGGGCTGGGGCTGGCCATTGCCAAAGCCATGGCCGAAGCCCACGGCGGCGCCATCTGGGCCGAAAGCGAAGAAGGCAAAGGCACGACCATGGTCGTGGTGCTGCCTCGCGAACCCGCCCAGGCGTCTTCCGTGCAACACGTCCTGCAGGTGTAAAGCGCGGGCTTCCCGCGAGCCGCCTGCCGCGGCACCGAACCATCCTACCCCAAACGCGCAAGGAGAAAAAAGATGAGCCAAACAGAAAAAGATTGGTCGCGCCTGGGTATGGGGACCCTGGCCATCCACGTCGGCGAAGGGCAAGACCCCAACCACGCCCACGTGACCCCGATTTATCAGACCTCCACCTTCAGTTTCCCCGATGTGGCCACCGGCGCGGCGCTGTTCGCCGGCCAGCGGGAAGGCTACATCTACACCCGCATCGGCAACCCCAACAGCAAGCAACTGGCACGCAAAATTGCCGCGCTGGAAGCCTACGACCTGCTGCGCCGGCATCCCGGCCAAAGCCTGGATGACCTGGTGGCCGGGTGGGTGCTTTCCACCGGCATGGGGGCGGTCAGCACCACCATCATGTCTCGCGTGAAGGCCGGTGAAACGGTCATTGCGCAGGAAGTCGTGTACGGCGGCACCTTTGAATTCCTGCACAACATTGCGCCCCGGCTGGGCATTCAGGTGGTATGGGTTCACGGCGATGACCTTGACGGCTGGGCGGCGGCTTTTGCCCAACATCCTGAGGCGCGCCTGGCCTATGTGGAAACGCCGGCCAACCCTTCCATGGACATTACCGACCTTGCGGGCGTGGCCGAAATGGCCCACCAACACGGGGCATGGATGTGTGTGGATAACACCTTTGCCACCCCTTATTGTCAGCGCCCGCTTACCCTGGGCGCTGATATTGTTTTGCACTCCACCACCAAATACATCACCGGCCACGGGGTGGTGGTGGGCGGCGCCGTGGTCAGCCCGCATCTTGATTTCATGCGCACCGATTTCAAAAGCGTGCTGAAAAGCCTCGGCACCTCGCCCAGCCCTTTCGATACCTGGCTGACCAACCTCGGTTTGAAAACATTTGAGGTTAGAATGCAGCGACATTGCGAAAACGGCATGGTTGTAGCCCGATTTTTGGAAAAACACCCCAAAGTGGCCCGGGTCATGTACCCCGGCCTGGAAAGCTTCCCCGGCCATGCCGTGGCCAAAAAGCAAATGCACTGCTTCGGCGGCATGGTGTCGTTTGAACTTAAAGGCGGCCTTGAAGCCGGAGCCGCCCTGATGGAGCACATCAAACTGGCCACCCTGGCCGTCAGCCTCGGCAACGTGGATACCCTTATTGAGCACCCCGCCAGCATGACCCACGCCGGTGTGCCGCGGGAAGAGCGGGAGGCCATCGGCATCACCGACGGCCTGGTGCGCCTCTCCGTGGGCATAGAAAACACCGACGACATCCTTGCCGACCTGGAAGACGCCCTCGCGAAAGTGTAAAAGCCTTCTGGAGCACTCGCTTGTTCCACCCCGGCCGCGCAGCCCGATGTTTTCTTCAAAGCAAACGGGTTGCGCGGCTGCTTTTTTCAAAATAGGCACAAAAATTGCGCTTTTTTATGAAACCTTGCGCCCCCAGCGGGGGTGAAAAGGCAGGTTCCCCAGCAACAGCAACGGCAGCAGCCCCACCGTCCAGCGGAAAACGCTTTCCGGTGCGCGGGCGTACATCCAGCCCGCGAGGGTAGAAGCCAGAAACACGGCCAGCCCTCCCATCGTCTCGTTCAGGCCGTAAGCCAGCCCCATCGCGGCCTCTGCCACCATGCTGCGCACCTCGGCCGCTGCCATTGCTTTGGAAGCCCAGTAGCCGCCGGCGAAAAAATACGCGGCGCTGTAAACCCACATGCTGCTGCCTTTCCAGATGAGCAGCGCAAACAGCCCGCCGGAGATCTGCGCCAGCAGGAAGCCTTCCCAGGCGCCAAAACTGCCCAGCACCAGGCTGATGACCACCATCCCGCCGCGGGCCAGGGCGCCCAACGTGCCGATATCGCCCAGGGAGGCATGCCGCACGTTTTGCAAAAAGTTGGGGGCCAGGGGCTGCGGCAGGTAAAGCACCAGCATGACCAGGAACACAAAACCCATGAAGCCCCAAAAACGCGCCGAAAACCGCCGTCCACGGCCTGCCCCGCCGCGGCTTTCCGGCGGCACCACCGGCTGGGCATGGACGAAAAGCACCACCACCACCGAAACCATGAAAATCAGCGCCGCGGCCTGATAAATGGCTGCCAGCCCCAGCCGCTGACCGAGCTGCCCGCCGATGAGCGAGCCTGCCACTGCACCGGCATTGAACGACGCCGAGGTGATCGTCAACGCCCGCTGCACGCTCCAGCGCCCGCGCGCCGCCGTGACGTAACTGTTCAGCGGGGCAATGACGAAGGCGGAAAGGTTGTAGAGCACCGCCCCCGCGGCAAACACGGGCAGCGAGCGCGCCAGCGCCATCGTCCAGGCTGCCACCAGCCCGGTCAGCCACGAAGCCCACATCACCGGCCGCCGCCCGAAGCGGTCGGCCGCCGCGCCTGCCGGAATGTGAGAAAGGCTGAGCACCAGGCCGCCGATGCCCAAAATCACGCCGATGACTTCCGGCGACGCGCCCAGTTTTTGCAAATAGAGGGGCTGAAAGTAAAAGAAAAGCCCCTCGCCGATGCCCCAGATGAAAAGCGAAACGCTCAGCAGGCGCAGGTCCCGGTTCATGGCGTCTCTCCGGGCGGGGGCTCATCCTGCGGCGCGGCTTCCTGCAGGGCGGCTTCGGCGATAAACCCCCCCGCTTCGCGGAACACCCGCTCGCGCTCGGCGTCCAGTGTTACCACGTGGCTGCTGCGCTCCACCCACACCAGCCGCTTGCGGGGGCTTCCCAAAGCGGCGTAAATACGCTCCGCGTTGGCCGGCTGCACATAGCGGTCGTTGCGGGAATGCAACACCAGCGCGGGCGCGGTCACGGTGGGCAGGGTTTCCCGCAGCACGCCGAGCATCTTGACCAGTTCCAGCGCGCTGCGGGCCGGGTTGACCGGATACGCCACCCGCCCGCGGAAGCCTTCGGGGTCATACACCCGGCCCTCGCCTTTGGGAAAATAAGGCCGCACCAGCCCCCAAAGCCGTTCGCGCAGGGTGATTTCCAGGGCGTAGGGCGCAGCCATACTGACCACGGCCAGCACCGGCTGATAGGAAGCCAGCAGCAGGGCGACCACGCCTCCCATGGAAAGCCCCGCCACCGCGATGCGGCGGTGCCCGGCGCTGCGGAGCATATGCCAGCCGTCTTCGGCGGAAGCCAGCCAGTCTTCCCAGCGCATGTGCGCCATATCTTCGGGCGTGGTGGCGTGCCCTGCCAGGCGGACGCCCAGCACGGTATAGCCATAAACGGCATGCAGATACTCACCCAGGCCGCGCATTTCCCGCGGGGTGGCGGTGAAGCCATGCACCAGCAGGCAGGCCGTGGGGTTGCCGGGGAAGAAAAACGGTTCGGCCGTTGGAATCAAAAGGGGGTTCATCGCAGCCTCCAAAGCAAAGCGCGGGGGTAGGATAGCACAAAAAACCCGCAAGGGCAACTAAAAAGCCCTTGCGGGGAAACAGGCCGCGGTGCAGGGCGCTACGGGGCGCGTTTTTGTTCGGCCTCGTAGGCGAAGTAGGAATATGCCGAGACGCCCACGGCGGCGGCCATGACCAGCCCTACCCCTGCCCACATGAGCGGCTCCCACAACACGCCGAGCACACACACCGCCCCTGAAGCGATGAAGGCGGGTGCGGCCAGGCGATGTGTTTTCTGCCACACGGTGGCGCTGGAAAGCGTCCAGGGGGTTCGGATGCCGACGAACCAGTTGGGCCGGGCTTTGCGGAGCAGCACGCCCACCGCGATGAAGATCGCACCCAGCGCAGGGGCGAGCGTCTTTCCCACAGGGAGGCGGTAGCCCAAGTTCCAGGCCAGGGTGGTGAAATCCGCGTAGGCCAGGAAGGCCACCATGCCGACCACGAAGGCGTTATAGGTGGTGCGGAAGGCGGCGTAGTTCCTGCGGCGGGGGTCAATGGACGGCACCAGCCAGAGCAATGCTGTGACCCCGACCGCCAGCAAAGGCACCAGCCACGCCCCCCAAAAGCGGGACATGGTGCCGTTGGGCTGGCCGTTGGCGCCCCAGTGGGTGGTCATCACCGCCGGCAGGTGAGGGTAAGCCGCTGCCGTCACCGCGGCCATCAGCACAAAAATGGCCGCAATCCATCCTATCGCCGCTTTGTTGCTCATCACAACCTCCTTTCTCTTTTGGCAGGCGTTTCACGTGAAACCCCCGCCGGGGTGTTTCATGTGAAACTTCGGCCCGGGCTATGGCGCAGGCCGGTCGTTGCTGCCCTGGGCGGCCGACCGCGGCGGTGTACCGGACTGCTGCCCGCGGGCGGCTTCCTGCGCGGCGGCCTGCTGACCGCTCAGCGAAACCAGCCCGCTCAATCCGCCCAGGTTCATCGTTTCTACTGCACTGCTGGGCACAATCACCAGCGCGCCTTTCTCTTTCAGCCCTTCAAAGAGCATGTTCATCGCCCGCAGGTGCAGCGCGGTCGGGTTTTCTGCATAGGCTTTTGCGGCTTCAGAGAAACTGGCCGCGATTTCCATTTCCGACTGTCCCAGAATGACGCGCGCCTGGCGTTCCCGCTCGGCCTGGGCGCGGCGGCTCATGGCTTCCTCCAGGTTGGGCGGAATCACGATGTCGCGGATTTCCACCGACTGCACGCTCACACCCCACGGCGTGGTGCGGGCGTCAATGATGCGCTGCAACTCTTCGTCCATCGCCGCGCGGCCTGTCAGAATTTCGGCCAGGTCTTTCTGCCCGATGATTTCCCGCAGGGCGGTTTGCGCCGCCCACGACACCGCAGCCCGGTAATCTTCCACCTCCAGGGCGGCTTTTTCGGCGTCAAACACCATCCAGAAGAGCACTGCATCCACATCTACCGGCACCGTGTCTTTGGTGAGGGTCTTTTCGGCGCGAAAAGGCGTGACCATCACCCGCTGGTCAACCCAGGTGGCGATGGTATCGGCCACCGGCACAATCCAGAACAACCCCGGGCCATACAGGCCGCGAAACTTGCCCAGCCGCAGCACCACGGCCTTTTCCCACTGGTTGGCAATTTGCCAGGAAAACAGGATGTACAGTGCCACCACCGTGAAGAACCCCACCCAGGCGCCGACAAGGGCATCGCCGTAGCGGGGCTGCAACCAGAGCGCGCCGCCCACGGCAATGCCTTCCAGCACGAAGAAGGCCAGCACGGCCACGGGCGCAATGTGCGGCTGATTGGCCATTTTGGCTTTGGAAGCCGGAAACTTCTTGAGCATTGTCAACCTCCAAGAGGAAGGGAGAAGGTCACTGTTCAGCCTTGGAGATATCGCCCGCGGATGATGGGGCTAATCACCGATGGAGGCGGATTTAGGTCGCCAAGCTCGCCACGATGGCGCCAAGATAGCGCAAAGGGCGCAAAGACGCAAAGTAAATTTCTGTGGTTCTTCTGTGTCTTCTGTGTTTCCAATCGGTGCAAATCTGTGAAATCTGCGGAATCTGTGGTTTCTCTTTACCAAGGCTGAATAGATACGGGAGAAGTCGGGTTGAAGCGGAACAGGGGGCAAAAGAAGCACGGGGAATCAGGGCGGCTCGTCTTCCTGCCAGGCGCGCCGCAGGGCGGCGAGGACTTCATCGGCCGAAAAGCCCATTTCACGCGCCTGGGCAGCGAAGTGCCGGGCCAGCAAGGCCAGTGTTTCTTGCTTGAGGTGAGCCTCGGCCTGGGGCGAGGCCGGGGCCAGCACGAACGTGCCGCGCCCATGCTGTACGGAAATCAGCCCGTCTTCCTCCAGCAGCCGGTAAGCGCGCGCCACCGTGTTGAAGTTGATGCGCAAATCGGCTGCCAGTTGGCGCACGGTGGGCAACTGATCGCCCGGCCGCAGCACCCCGCGGCTGATGAGCAACCGAATCTGGTTGCGGATTTGCTCGGTGATGGGGGTGCGCTGGCGAAAGTCCACTTCCAGCGGCAGGCGGCGCAAAGGCGCGGGCACGGCAAAACTCCCTTTTTGGCCGAAAGTATCTTTGTATCTTTGTATCATTGTATCACAAAGGCGGAGGGTGTCAAGGGGGAGAATTGAAGAAGCGAGAACGCTCGCCTCGTCATGAAACGCTCTACTCGCCTCACCGCGCGAGGCCTTGAGAGCCCCCTTACTTTCTATTGAAATCTGCCGGAATCTCCCCCCACAGGCGCGTTTCCCAGGCCAGCACCGGCGCGTGCTCGGGATGCGCTGCCAGCCAGGCTTCGGCGCGGGCCACAAGCGCCCAGACGGCTTCGGTTTCCGGCGTGCGCGGCAGGCGGCTGTTGCAGCGCCCCTTCGCCACCCAGCCGCGCGCCACGCGCGAATCCGAATACACCGGCCATGTCAGGCCGCGGGCTTCCAGCCAGGCCAGGGCGTGCACAATCGCCAGAAACTCACCGATGTTGACCGTGCCCACTGCAAACGGCCCCTGGCGGAAAACTTCTTCCCCGCTTTCCACCCGCACGCCGCGGTAGGCCATCGGGCCGCGCGCCCCCGAAGCCGCGGCGTCCACCGCGAGGCCGGGCAGCATCGGCTTGCGGGCTGCCGTGCGCCAGCGCCCCAGGGAAGCCGGCTTGCCTGCCCGGGTCGCGTAGCCTTCCCGCCAGGCGCGCTCGGCCTCTTCGCGGCTGGCAAAGCCCTTGTATTGCGCCCCCGAAAAGCCTTCCACCTGGGCGCGGGCGGCTTCCCACGAAGGGAAAACGCCGGTTTTGCGCCCCTTCCAGACCACATAAAAGCGCCTGCGCTCGCGCATTCGCCGCACCTCCGTCCCCGCACGCGGCGGGGGAAATGCTGTATAATCGTAACTGTTCAGCCTTTGGAAAACAGCCCGCAGACGACGCGGATAATCATGGATGAATGCAGATTTTAGGTCGCCAAGGGCGCCAAGATAGCGCAAAGGACGCAAAGGAAGCAAAGACGCAAAGTAAATTTCTGTGTTTTCTGTGGTTCTTCTGTGTCTTCTGTGTTTCCAATCGGTGCTAATCTGTGAAATCGGTGGATATTTTTCTGCGTAATCTGTGGTTTCTCCCTGCCAAAGCTGAGCAGTTACGTATAATCCTATCACACGCCCGGCCATCCTTCCCCCCGGTTTTGCCTATGCCCCCCAAAACCCTCATCATCCTCAACCCCAATGCCGATGTCGGCCATGCCTGGCGGCGGATTGCCGACCTGCGCCCCCTGGCCGAAGAACTCGCCGATGGCCGCCTGGACTGGGCGGGCACGGTGTATCCCACCCATGCCACGCAGCTGGCCGGGCAGGCTGCCGAACAGGGCTACGAGCGGGTCGTGGCGGTGGGCGGCGATGGCACGGTACACGAAGTGGTCAACGGCCTGCTGCGCCTGCCGCCGGAAGCCCGCCCCGTGCTGGGGGTCGTGCCCCTCGGCTCGGGCAACGACTTTGCCCATGCCGTCGGCCTGCCGCCCGACCCGCACAAGGCGCTGGAAATCGCCCTCACCGCCCCGCCACGCCCCGTGGATGTGATGCGCGCGGAAGATGAGCACGGCCGGGTGGAATTTGTGGATAACACCCTCGGCATCGGCTTTGATGCCATCGTCACCATCCGCTCGCACCAGTTGCCGGTGGTGCGCGGCTTCGTGATGTACCTCACCGCGGTGCTGCAAACGATTGCCTTTGACCTGCGCGTGCCCCACTTCCGGCTGGAAATTGACGGCCGCCCCCGCGAAGCCGACCTGATGATGCTGGTCATCGGCAACGGCCCGCGGGAAGGCGGCGGCTTCCTGACCACCCCCGCGGCCCGCCCCGACGACGGCCTGCTGAACTACCTTGCCATCGGCCCGGTCTCCCGGCCGGGCATGTTGGGGCTGGTTTCGCAGGTCATGCACGGCACCCACGGTGCGCACCCCGCGGTGGACCTGGGCGCTTTCCACACCCTGCACCTGGAAGCCGACCGGCCGCTGCAGATCCACATGGACGGCGAAATCTTTGCCGGTTTTGATACCCATGTGCGCCGCCTGAAAGTGGAGATCGTGCCCCAGGCGCTGCACGTCGCCGCGCCGCCTTCCCACTGATCCCTGTTCCATGCCTTCCCTCCACTACCACCTTCACCAGGCCGACCTGGGCCTGCTGCGCATTTTTGCCCGCACGTGGGGCGTGCCGGAAACCTTCCCCACGGTGGCCGCGGGCGCCGATGCCCTGGAAGCCGCGATGCGCGCTCCCGCCGAGGCCGAAGCCGTGCTCGCCCGCTTGCCGGAAGACGCCCGCGCCGCACTGCAGGCCCTGCACGCCCGCGAAGGCCGCCTGCCGTGGGCGGAATTCGTGCGGCGTTTCGGCCCTTTCCGCGAGATGGGCCCCGGCCGCCGCGAGCGGGAAAAGCCCCACGAACAGCCGGTTTCCCCCGCCGAGGTGTTGTGGTACGCCGGATGGGTGGGCAGGGCGTTCCTGGAAGGCCCCGCCGGGCCGCTGGAATTCGCCTACATCCCCGACGAAATGCGCGCCCTGCTGCCCCCGCCGCCCCAGGCCGAAAAGCCTTTGCCCGGCCGTCCCGCCACGCCTGCCGAGCGCGCCTTCCCCCTGCCTTCCCACGACCACATCCTTGACCACCTGACCACCTACCTGGCCGCCCGCCGCGCCGGCCGCCTCCCCGAAGAGGCCCCCGACCGCAAGGCCTGGCGCTACACCCCCGCCCATCTGGAAGCCCTCGCTCACGCCTTGGGGGTACTGACCCCTACCGGCGAAGTGAACCCCGTCGCGGTGCGCGCTTTCCTGGAGGCTCCTCGCGGCGAGGCGCTGCTGCGGCTGTTTCCTGCCTGGCGGGAAGGGCTGGCCTTCAACGACCTCAAACTGATGCCCGGCGTGGTGGCGGAAGGCCCCTGGGAAAACGACCCCCGCCGCGCCCGCGAGGCCGTGCTCGGCTGGCTGGAACGCCTGCCTGCGGGCACATGGTGGAGCCTGGAAGGGTTGGTGGCCGCCGTGCACCAGTGCTGCCCCGATTTCCAGCGCCCCGCCCCGGGCGATTACGATTCATGGTATCTGCGCTCGGCCGACGGCGAGCCGCTCTCGGGTTGGGAGCACTGGGACGCGGTGGACGGCGCGCTGCTCCGCTTCCTGCTGACCGGACCGCTGGCGTGGTTTGGCGTTGTGGCCCTGGCCGCGCCCAAAAAGGGCGTGCTGCCGGCGGCCTTCCGCCTGACCCGGCGCGGGCGGGCGCTGCTGGCCGGGCAGGCCCCGCCGGGCCAGGCCGAAGACCAGCCGCTGATGCTGCGCGCCGATGGCCGCCTGTTCGCCCCGTGGCGCAGCCCGCGGGTGGTGCGTTATCACGTCGCCCGCTTTGCCGAATGGGAAGGCACCGACCGCAGCGGCTACCGCTTCCGTCTGACGGCGGCATCCTTGCGCCGCGCCGCCGAGCAGGGCATTCCGGCCGAACAGGTGCTCGCGCTGCTGAAGCAGCACACCCGCGCCCTGCCGCCGACCATCGTCCAGGCCATCCGCCGCTGGGAGGCCGAAGGCGTGCAGGCTGCCATCAAGCCGATGACGGTGCTGCAGGTGCGCGATCCGGCAATTTTGCAAGCCCTGCGGCAGAGCCGCGCGGCGCGCTTTTTGGGGCCGGTGCTCGGCCCGGCTGCGGTGGCCGTGCGGCGCGATGCCGCGCCGCTGGTGCTGGCCGTGCTGGCCGAAATGGGCTATTTTGGGGAAATGGAATAACTGCCCGGCGCGTTCTCAAACAAGATTTTGGTCATCCCAGAAGGCGCCATCTGCCCCGCCTGGGGTGAGATCAAGCCGGGTGACTGAGCACTGCCGGAGAGCCTAATCCCAAGTAGCGGGGTGCGGCAGCCGCGGCCGATTTGCCCCGGAATGATGCCAAAAGCCCCTTGGCTGCCGCGTAGGGCCGCCCTACGACGGGCCGCAGCGCGCCGCCAAAGGCTGAACGGCGCCTTTCGCCCAATCTGTGCGAATCTGCGAAATCGGTGGAGGTTTTTCTGCTTCCTCTCCCGTTGGGAAAGAAAAGGGGGCTGAGCCGCCGCGAAGGGGGAGTGGTGAGGGCCAAAAAACCAAAGGTTCAACGGTTTCATAGGGTGAAAGTTGCCGTCAATCACCGCTGCGTCACGTGAATTACCGATTTTGTTGTAAAATGGGAGGCATGGTGCGCCGCGGGCTCTGGCTCTGGCTGATAGGCGTGTTGTGGTTGGGGGGATGCACGTCCCCTGCCTGGCAGCCGCCTACCGCGGCTTACGCGCCCGCTTCCGGCGCGACGCCCGCCCTGCTGCCCTTTGCCACCCCCGTGCGGAAACCCGGCGAAATGCCGCCTTCCCCCACCCCCAACCCGCCCCGCCCCCTGCCCACCTTGCGCGCCCGAGAACAGCGCTATCAGGTGCAGCCCGGCGACACCCTGGCCGTGCTGGCGCGGCGCTTTGAAGTCGGCGTGCAGGCCATTGTGGAAGCCAACCACCTGACCCACCCCAACCTCCTTTCCGTGGGGGAAACCCTCACCATCCCCGCTCCAACACCTGCCGCCGCGGCACCGGCTTTCAAAATCATTCCCGATTCCGAACTGGTGGCCGGCCCCAGCAACGCGGCTTTTGATGTGAAAGCCTTTGTAGCCCACGCGGGCGGTTTCCTGGCAACCTATCGGGAAGACGTCCACGGCACGACGATGCGCGGCGACGAGATGCTGGCGCGCGTCGCGCGCGACTATTCCGTCAACCCGCGGCTGCTGCTGGCGCTGCTGGAATACGAAAGCGGCTGGGTAACCCACGCCCGCGTGCCCGCCTCCCAGCGGGCTTACCCCTTTGGCTGGCAGGCTCCCCAAAGGGAGGGGCTCTGGCAGCAACTCCACTGGGCGGCCAATGAACTCAACCGGGGCTATTACCTCTGGCGGGTCAACGCCCTGGGGGCTTTTGTGCTGGCCGACGGCCTGCTGGTGCGCCCCGCACCCTCGGTGAACGCCGGAACCGCGGCGGTGCAGCATTTCTTTGCCCTGATAGACGGGCTAAAGGCCTGGCAGCACGATGTGGGGCCCGACGGGCTGGCCGCGACCTACCGCCGCCTCTTTGGCTATCCCTTTGACTACGCCGTGGAGCCGCTTGTGCCGCCCGGGCTGGCCCAGCCGCCCATGCAACTGCCCTTTGAGAAAGGGGCCACATGGTATTTCACCGGCGGGCCGCACAGCGCCTGGGGCGACGGCTCGGCCTGGGCCGCGCTGGATTTTGCCCCCGACGACCTGCCCCCCAACGGCGGCTGCATCGTCAGCAAAGCGTGGGTGGTTGCCGTGGCCGACGGCCTGGTGGTGCGGGCCGCCGACGGCGCAGTGATGCAAGACCTGGACGGCGATGGCTACGAACAGACCGGCTGGGACGTGCTCTACCTGCACATTGCCGCCGAGGGGCGCGTGCAGCCCGGCGCTTACCTGCACGCCGGGGAACGCATCGGGCATCCTTCCTGCGAAGGCGGCATTGCCAATGCCGCCCATCTCCACATTGCCCGCAAATACAACGGTGAATGGATTTCCGCCGACCGCGGCCTGCCCTGGGTGCTGGACGGCTGGGTTTCCGGCGGCACGGGGCAGCCCTACGACGGCTTCCTGCGGCGCGGCGAGGCAATTAAGGAAGCCTGCCAGTGCAGGCAGGCAAAAAATTCACTTTCGCGGTAAAATATGCAAACCGAAAAAAGCGCGGTGATTTGTGACAACCGTCACCTGCGAAAAAGCCCATTTTCTGGTATGGATTAAGCCACCTTGCGAAGGTTGGAGAGGAGGTGTGTAATGCAGAAAGTGCCCAGCGAGACGCTGCCCATTGACCGCAAAAAACGGTTGGTGATCCCTTACCTGGAACTCCCGCTGCGCGACCCCGAAGAGCGCGTATGCGATTTCAACGATATTCACATTCCCCTGACCCCCGAAGAAGCCCAGCGGGAAGCCTCCCGCTGTATTCACTGCCCTGACCCTGCCCCGTGTATGCAGGCCTGCCCCGTTCACAACGACATCCCCTCGGCCATGTGGCTGATTGAGCAGGGGCGTTTTCTGGAAGCCGCAGCCCTCTATCGTGATACCAGTTCCATGCCCGAAGTGTGCAGCCGGGTTTGCCCCCACGAAGTGCTGTGCGAGGGCGGCTGCGTGCGCTCGGCTTACGACGGCACGGTGCAAACCGGCATGTTGGAGCGCTTCGTGGTAGATTACGAGCGGCGGGTCAAGGGCGGCCTGGTAGAAGTGCCTGTGGGGAAGCCCACCGGCCACAGTGTGGCCGTCATCGGCGCGGGCCCGGCCGGGCTTTCCTGCGCCGAGCAATTGCGCCAAAAAGGCCACGATGTGACTGTGTTCGACGCCAAACCCACAGCCGGGGGGCTCTTGACCTACGGCATCCCCAATTTCAAACTGCCCAAAGACGTGGTTTTCGCCCGCGTGGAAGACCTGAAACAGGCGGGCGTCCAATTCGTTTACAACACCAAAATTGGGGTGGACAAGACCATTGACGACCTCTTCGCGGAAGGCTTTGAGGCCGTGTTCATCGGCGTGGGCGCCAATGTGGATGCGCCCATGAAAGTGGAAGGCAACGATCTGGAAGGCGTGTATCCCGCCACCGAATACCTGGTGCGCGCCAATGTGCCGGAAGACATCTGGCCGGAAGAATACAAAGGCAAAGGCCCGCTGGAAGTGGAAGGCAAACACGTCATCGTGGTCGGCGGCGGCGATACGGCCTCGGACTGCCTGCGCACCTCGGTGCGGCTGAACGCGGCTAAAGTCACCTGCGTTTACCGCCGCTCGGAAGCCGAAATGCCCGGCGGCTTGAAAGACCGCACCTGGGCACGGCAGGAAGGCGCGGAATACCAGTTCCTCACCCAGCCGGTGAAGTTCATCGGCGACGAGAACGGCCGCCTGAAAGCGGTGGAATGCGTGCGGATGAAACTGGGTGAGCCCGATGAAAGCGGCCGCCGCCGCCCCATTCCCGTGGAAGGCTCCAACTTCACCATGCCCGCCGACATCGTGGTGCTTGCCATCGGCTACTGGCCCGACGATACCCTCGGCAAGACCACGCCCGACCTGAAAACCTACAAATGGGGCCTGATTGTAACCGACCCCGAAACCGGTGAGACTTCCCGCCCGGGCGTATACGCGGGCGGCGACGCCGCCACCGGCCCGGATTTGGTGGTAACCGCCGTGGCCGCCGGGCGACGCGCGGCAGCGGCGATTCACAAATACCTTTCAGGTTTGGAAAAGGCAGAGGGCCAGCCGGGCAGCGAAGAAGCCTTGCAGCCCGTGCCTTGACTCCTTTCCTCCTTCGCTGGGGCAGGCGGCGTGTGCATCCACACGCCGCCTGCTCGCGTTAAAACGGTTTTCAGTTATAATCTCCCCGCAAAACCGCTTCGCTGCTTCCCCAACGGCTGTCCCCTTGCCCTAAAAATACCCATGACCTTCCCCATTTTGACCACCCCGCGCCTGCTGCTGCGGGCGTTCACCCCCAAAGACATCCCCGACCTGGTGCGGCTTGCCGGCGATTGGGAAATTGCCCGCACCACCACCATTCCTCATCCCTACAGCGAAGAGGCTGCCTGCCGCTGGATTGCTTCCCAACGGGAGGCCTTTGAACAGGACCATGCTGTAACCTGGGCAATGACCCATCGGCAGGAAGGCTACTTCATGGGTGCGATTGACCTGCGCTTTCAAAAGCAGCGCCATGTGGCCGAAATAGGCTATTGGGTGGGCGTGCCCTATTGGGGGCAGGGCTACACCACCGAGGCTGCCCGCGCGGTGCTGGCCTATGGCTTTGGCGAACAGGAACTCTACCGCATTCAGGCGCGCTATCTGCACAACAATCCGGCTTCGGGGCGGGTGATGCAGAAAATCGGCATGACCTACGAGGGCACCCTGCGCGCCGCGGTCTTCCGCGATGGGGCATACTACGACCTGCTGGTGTACGCCATCCTCAAGCCGGAATACGAGCGCCGGCGCGCTGCGGGCGAGGAGAGAAGTGCATGACCAACCGTCAAGCCTTCCGCCGCCTGTTGCGCATGGTGATGCCGTTCTGGAAAATGGTGCTCGCCTCGGTGCTGCTGGGCACAGCCACCGTGCTGAGCAGCGTGGGCTTGCTGGGCACCGGCGCGTGGATTATCGCCAAAGCCGCGCTGCACCCCTCCATCGGCGACCTGAACGTCGCCATCGTGGGCGTGCGCTTCTTCGGCATCGCCCGCGGCGCGTTCCGCTATGGCGAGCGGCTGGTTTCCCACGACACCACCTTTCGGGTGCTCACCCGCCTGCGGGTGTGGTTTTACGCCGCGCTGGAACCCCTCGCCCCCGCCCGCCTGCAGCGTTACCGCAGCGGCGATCTGCTGGCGCGCATCATCGCCGACATCCGCACCCTGGAAAACTTCTTCGTGCGGGTGCTCGCCCCGCCGTGGGTTGCCACCCTCACCGCGGTGCTGCTGACCGGCTTTTTGGCAGCCTTTGCCCCCCGCTTAGGGCTGGCGTGGCTGGTCTTCTTCCTGCTGGCGGCGGTGGCGGCGCCCGTATGGGCGCGGCTGCGCGCCCGCCGCGCCGGGCAGGCGCTGGTTTCCCGCCGGGCGGCCCTCAATGCCGCGCTGGTAGACCATGTGCAGGGGCTGGCCGACGCCCTGGCTTACAACTACGCCGAAACCCAGCGCCGCCTTGCCCTGCGCTTAGGCGAGGAAATCCTCGGCGCGCAGGCCAAAATGGCCTCGCTGGAAGGCGCGGAGCAGGCGCTGCAAATCCTCTTTTCGGGGCTGGGGATGCTCTCGGTGCTGCTGCTGGGCGTGCCGCTGGTGCGGGCGGGCGCTTTGGGCGGCGTAACCTGGGTGGCGCTGGTGCTGGTGGCCCTCAGCGGTTACGAAGCCGCCTTTGGCCTCCCCACAGCGGCCGCCTTCCTGGAAAGCAACCTCGCCGCCGCCCGCCGCCTCTTTGAACTGGTGGACGCCGAGCCCGCCGTGAAGCCGCCTGCCCGACCCGCGGCGCTGCCCGCGGCCAACGACCTGCGGGTGGAAGCCCTCACCTTCCGCTACGCCCCCGACGAGCCGCCCGCGCTGCGGCAGGTTTCCCTTGACCTGCCCGAAGGCAGGCGCATTGCGGTGGTGGGGCCCAGCGGCGCGGGGAAATCCACTTTGATTGCCCTGCTGCTGCGCTTTTGGGAATACCACGAGGGGCGCATCACCTTGGGCGGGCGCGACCTGCGGAAATTGCTGCCCAATGAGGTGCGCGGCCGTTTCGCGGTGGTGCGGCAAAAGCCTTTCATTTTCAGCGGCACCCTGCGGGAAAACCTGCTCCTCGCCGCGCCCGACGCCGACGAAGCCCGCCTGGACGCGGTGATGGAAGCCGTACGCCTCGCCGACTGGCTGCGCACCCTGCCCCAGGGCTACGACACCGACTTGGGCGGCCAGGGCCTGCAACTCAGCGGCGGGCAGCGCCAGCGCCTCGCTCTTGCCCGCGCCCTGCTGCGCGACGCGCCGATTTTGCTCCTTGATGAACCCACCGCCAACCTGGACGCCATCACCGAGCGGGCGTTGGTGGAAACCCTGCTGGAGACCACCCGCGGCCGCAGCGTGTTGTGGGTCACGCACAGCCTGGTGGGGCTGGAAGCGATGGATGAAATTGTGGTGCTCTACAAGGGGGAAGTGGCCGAGCGCGGCGCCCACGCCGAACTGCTCGCCCGCGGCGGCCTTTACAGCCGTTTGTGGGCGTTGCAAAGCGAAAATTTGCAGGCGGGGCCCATTTAGCCCCGGCGGGCGGCGCCAAAGGGGAACGCGGGGGAAACACATGCCCGGGGTTGCCATCGCCGCGATGGGGGCAGGTCATTGCGCCTGCCGAGGCGTTTTCGCGTGCAGTGTGCGCGCAGGAAAGGGGCGGGGGTGTTACCGCGCCAGCGCCCAGATGCCTGCGGCCAGCACTGCGCCTGCGAGGGATGCCAGGGCGTTGACGACGTCGTTGTTCATCCACTGCCAGCCTCGCCGCCAGAGGGTGGGTGTGCCGCAGGTATGGCGCGGGGTGTGTTCGGTTTCCTGTTGGCAGTGAGGGCAGAAGAACATGGCCTGCACGGTGGCTCCGAGGGCAGAATCCAGCAGCGCGCCGCCAAAGCCGCCTGCAGTGATGGCGAGAGCAGCCGGCCAGCCGGTGGGCCCCCACGCTGCGCAGCCGCCGAGCAGTGCTGCGCCGCCGAGGGCAGCGGCCAGCCCGAGGGGCGATACCCCGCCCGATGTGCCCGCGGGCAGGGGCTTCCCCGTGAGGATGTGGCGGGGCTTCCAGGGGGAAAGCACGCCGATTTCCGTAGCCCAGGTGTCGGCATTTACCGCTGCCAGCGCGCCGGCGAAAGCCACCCAGGCCCATTGGGCTTCCGGCTGCCGGGCATGAAAAACGGCCAGCGCCGCGGCTAACCCGCCGTTGGCTGCCACTTGCCCCCAATCGCGGCGGCTGCCTTTGGCGAATTTTTCGCCGAGGGTGCGCTTGCGCCGCCGAAAAAGGTGAGAGAGCGCGCTGGAAGAAATGAAAAAGGCCAGCAGCAACCCTGCCCATGCCCAGCCGCCCAGGCCAAAAATGACCCCGCCGATGAACACGGCAGCCCACGCGCCGCTGGAGGCCAGCGCCCGCGCCCGGTAGGCTCCCCAGGCCACAAGCGCCGCAGCGGCGCTGCCCAGCCCCATCTGCGTCCACAGGCTCATCCCGCGCCTCCCAGCAGCACCACACCGACCGAGGCCAAAAAGCCCGCCGCCGCCAGCGCGCCGGTGAGCCAGATGAGGTAGGCCATCGCCCGCCGAAGAGGAGACTGATAGGCAAAAAGCCCTAACCCGGCATTCAGCCCCTGGAACAGCACGGCCGCGGCTGCCAGCAGCACAGCCCGGTCGTCGGCAGGCGCCCCGCGGGACGGGGCCAGGCTTGAAGCGGCCAGGCTGCTCCAAAGCACTGCGGCCAGGGTCACCCCCCAGGCGGCCAGCAACAAGGCACGGGCCAAGGGGTCGTTCCAGATGGCGTTCAGCCAGCGGGTGGGGCGGTGTGAGGCCGAAAGGACGGTTTCCAGTGAGCCTTCCTCGGCTGCACGGCGCACGGCTTCCAGGAAGGCCGCCGGGTCGGTGGGCGAAATGACATAGCGGCGGTGTTCTGTCGCAATGACGACCAGCCCTTGAGGCTGCGAGGCCATGAAAGTGTAGGTCAGCCCGCCGCTTTGACGTTCGCCGGTCAGGTTGCCGGGCCAGCGGGCTCTCGGCAGAGGAAGCGGGGTTTCCAGCGCGTCCGCGGTTTGTACCCATGTGATGGCTTGCATGGGGATTTCTTCTACCCACCATCCCCATTGCAGCACCAGGCGGTCGCGGTTCACAGCGTAAACGGCCTGCCGCAGGGCGTAAGCGCCGTAGAGCAGCAACGGTAGCGGCGCGGTCAGCAGCAGCCCTAACAGCAGGAAAGCCAGGCCGCCCTGTGCCGCGGGTTGGGCTGCAAGGTAATAACACACCCCTGCGCTGGCGGCCAGCACGGCCGCGGCCGTGACCTGCAGGGCTGTGCCGGGTTGTTGGGGAGGGGTGAAGGTGGGTGCGGTTGCCATGATTTCGTGGTTTCTGGGGCAAAAAGGGCGTTGGACGCGCCGCCATTATATCGGGCAGCGAGCCAAAGTGGGGGGAGGGCGCGTTCTGTCATTTCATGTCGGCTTTTTCAAGGAGAGTCAGACGCCACTCGCAACACCGCCTCGCCGTTGATGCGGCTGGCTTTCAGGTCTTGGAGCGCCTTTTGGGCGTCTTCCAACGGGTATTCGGTGACGGTGGTGTGTACGGGAATTTCGGCGGCGAGTTTCAGGAATGCCACGCCATCCTGATAGGTGGCGTTGGCGACGCTGCGGAGGGTGCGTTCCCAGTAAATGAGGGGGTAGGGCATTTCGGGAATGGGGCTCATGTGAATGGCGTTGATGGCCACCGTGCCGCCGCGGCGGACGTTTTCCAGGGCGCGAGGCACCACTTCGCCCGCGGGGGCAAAGATGACGGCGCGATCCAGCGGCTTGGGGGCTTTTTCGTCAGGGCGGCCAACCCACGCCGCGCCAAGTGCTTGCGCGTGTTGCTGGTGATTCGGCGAGCGGGTGAACACATAGACCTCGCAGCCCCAATAGCGCGCCACCTGGATGGCAATGTGGGCGCTGGCCCCGAAGCCGAACAGCCCCAGGCGTTCCCCCGGCTGCAGGTCGGCTTTCTTGAGCGAGCGGTAGCCGATGATGCCCGCACAGAGCAGCGGAGCAGCGTGCAGGTCGTCCATCTTTTCAGGGATGGGCAGGGCGTAGCGGGCTTCGGCCAGCATGTATTCGGCATAGCCGCCATCCACGTGGAAGCCGGTGAAACGGGCGTTGGGGCAGAGGTTTTCTTCGCCGCGCCGGCAATACTCGCACTTGCCACAGGCGTCGTAAAACCACGGCACACCGACGCGGTCGCCGATTTTGAGGTTGGTGACGCCCTCGCCGAGTTGATCCACAATGCCGACGACCTGGTGCCCCACCGTGATGGGCAGGCGCGGGGGGTGGATGTCGCCTTCCACGGTGTGCAGGTCGGTGTGGCAGACGCCGCAGACGCGGATTTTGAGCCGTACCTGCCCCGGCCCAGGCTCAGGCATGGGGACTTCTTCCAGGCGCATAGGCTCGTTCTCAATCACATCGTGAGCATACAATCGCCAGGCACGCATGACACACCTCCGCAAAATGGCACGGCTTTTCGGGGGAACAGGCCCGAGAAGGGTTACGCCGGAGCGGCTGCGGCGGGCTGAAAGCGGGGGTCGCGGGCCAAAGTCAGCCGCAGCCCCTCGGCCAGCCCCACCCGCGGGCGGTAGTTCAGGATGCGTTCCGCTTTGGTCAGGTCGGCACACATGCGGGGCACCCCCCCGCCCGAGCGGGGGTTGTAGACAATTTGAGCATGGCTGCGGGCGGTTTCCAGCACCAGATTGGCCAGTTGGCGCACGCTGGTTTCCTTACCGCTGCCCACGTTGATGATTTCCCCTGCGGCTTGCGGCGCCGTGGCCGCAGCGACCAGAGCATTGACCACATCGTCCACAAAGACGTAGTCGCGCGTCTGGCTGCCATCGCCGTGGACCACCAGCGTGCCGCCGCGCACGGCCTGGTACAGGAAACTGGGGATAACCGGCGGGTGGGAAGGCGGCAGGTGCTGGCCGGGGCCGTAGGCGTTGAACACCCGCAGCACCACGGTTTCCATGCCCCACAACAGTCCGATGGTGCGCACATAGTGCTCGGCAGCCAGTTTGGAGACGGCGTAAGGTGACCGCGGGTTGGGCATCATCTCTTCCTTTAAGGGTTGGCTTTCCTGGAAGCCGTACACCGCGCCGGAGGAAGCCAGCACGACCCTCCGCACGCCCACGTCGCGCATGGCTTCCATCAAAGCCACCGTGCCGCCAACGTTGACGGCGTTGTATTCGCGCGGGTAGAGCACCGATTCAGGCACCGAGACGCGGGCTGCAAGATGATACACGCAGTCCACGCCCTGCAGCAGGGTCCACAACTTCGGGCGGTCGTTGATGTCGCCGCGGGTAAACATCACTTCCGGCGAAAGGGCCTCGCGGTCGCCTGCCGAAAGGTCGTCCAGCCCGCGTACCTGGTGGCCTTCCCGCACCAGGCGGTTGGCCAAAGCCGCGCCCAGGAAACCGGCTGCACCGGTGATGAGAAAATTCATGCCATAACCTCGTATCGCGCGCGGCCAAAGCCGCAGGGATGTGCCCCTGCTCATTATAGCACCGCAGCCACGCTCCAAAAGCAAACCCCCACCGCCAACCGCCCCTGCAGACGGCCAAAGGTGGGGGAAAAGGGGAAAATAAAACAGGCAAGCGGTGGCTGTCATAGCCGGCAAAGAGTGACCGTGCCAAATTGGGTGGAAAAGCTCAGGACGTGGCCAAACGCTGATAGTGCCCCCGTACATCTTCTTTTTAGGGCAAGTAAACCGCCCCCTCGCGCCGGGTGCGAGCATCCAGCGCCAGATTCAGGAACCGAGGTCGGTTGTCATCTCGTTTGAACCCCCTCATCGTTCGCGTGCGCACCTTGAACGCTCGTCCAATCACTTGCCCGGTACGGTTGTTGGTCTCTCCCGTCACTTTGGGCGCTTTCTCCAGAATCTCTAATAACAGCATTTTCAACCGATAGGCCCATGAGGCTTTCTTGCCTTTTTTAGGGGAACCCCGTCAGTTTTTCATGCCCCCACTCAAATTGGAACGGTCTCCAGAACGCGCAAAGGTTGACCCCTGCCTGCCTTTGTGGCATAATGAAAGCACTGGAAAACCGGTCTAAAGGCATTGATGGAGACGAGTAAGCCTGCCAAAGCCTGCAGCGAGCCCGGGACGGTGGAAGCCGGGCGGCAGCGCCAGGCCGAAAATCCCTCCGGAGCCGCAAACCCAACGGGGCACAAGCCCTTAGTAGGTGCGCCGGCCTCGCCCACCGTTACCAGGGCGCGGGCATAAGCCTGCCCAGGCCGTGCCCGACCGAGTGCCCGCCCTTCGCGGCGGGAACCAGGGTGGTACCGCGGGAGTTCTGCGCTCTCGTCCCTGCACGGGGCGGGAGCGTTGTGTGTTAATTATGAGTTGCGAATGGCGAATGATGACCGTGCCGCCCCCTAATTCCTAATTCTTCATTCCTCATTATCACCTCGGAGGTTTCCCATGCCCTTCACCCCCGTTTCCCCCCAAGTCAACCTTCCCGAAATGGAAGAACGCAGCCTCAAACTGTGGCGCGAGCGCGACATCTTCCACAAAACCGAGGAAACCCGCCGCGGCGGGCCGGAATTCGTGTTCTACGAAGGCCCCCCCACCGCCAACGGCAAACCCGGCGTGCATCACGTCCTCGCCCGCTCTTTCAAAGATATCTTCCTGCGCTATCGCGTCATGCGCGGCTACCACATCATCCGCCGCGGCGGCTGGGATACCCACGGCCTGCCCGTGGAAATTGAGGTGGAAAAGAAACTCGGCTTCACCAGCAAGCGCCAGATTGAGGCATACGGCGTCGCCGAGTTCAACAAACTTTGCCGCCAATCGGTTTTTGAATACATCCAGGACTGGGAAAAGCTCACCGAGCGCATCGCCTTCTGGGTTGACCTGGAAAACGCTTACGTCACCTACCACAACGAATACATTGAAAGCGTGTGGTGGATGCTGAAGCAATTGTGGGGACAGGGGCTGATTTACCGCGGCCACAAGGTCGTTACCTACTGCCCCCGCTGCGGCACCCCCCTGGCCGACCACGAAGTAGCGCAGGGTTACAAGGAAACCGACGACCCCTCGGTTTACGTCCGCCTGCCGCTGAAAGACGAACCCAACACCGCCCTGCTGGTGTGGACGACCACGCCCTGGACGCTGCCCGCCAACGTCGCCGTCGCCGCTCACCCCGATGTAACCTATGTCAAAGTCCGCCGCGCCCTGCCCGGCGGCGGCGAAGAATTCCTCATCGTGGCACAGCCCCTGCTGGAAAAGGTCTTCCGCGACGAGGAAGTGGACATTGTGGCCGAATTCCCCGGCAAGGCGCTCAAAGGCAAACGCTACCAGCCCCTCTTCACCTTCGTGCCGCCCGAAAAGCCCGCCCACTTCGTGGTGCTGGCCGACTTCGTGACCACCGAAGACGGCACCGGCCTCGTCCACATGGCGCCCGCCTTTGGCGAAGACGACATGGAAATGGCGCGCCAATACGACCTGCCGGTCATCAACACCGTCAAGCCCGACGGCACTATCGTGGAAGCCGTGCGCCCGTGGGCGGGCATGTTCTTCAAAGACGCCGACCCGCTCATCATGGAAGACCTGCAAAAGCGCGGCCTGCTCTTCCGCGGCGAAACCTACACCCACAGTTACCCCTTCTGCTGGCGCTGCGGCACCCCGCTGCTCTACTACGCCCGCCCCACCTGGTACATCCGCACCACCGAGAAGAAAGACCGCCTCGTGGCGCTGAACGAAAAAATCAACTGGGTGCCCGATTACATCAAGCACGGGCGCTTCGGCAACTGGCTGGAAAACAACATTGACTGGGCCCTGGGGCGGGAACGCTACTGGGGCACCCCCCTGCCCGTGTGGGAATGTCAGGAATGCGGCCACCAGCACGCCGTGGGTTCCGTGGCCGAACTTTCCGAAATGGCCGGAAAAGACCTCAGCAACCTTGACCTGCACCGCCCCTACGTGGACGAAGTGACCCTGATCTGCCCCAAATGCGGCGGCGAGATGAAGCGCGTGCCCGAACTCATTGATGTCTGGTTTGACTCCGGCGCGATGCAGGTCGCCCAGTGGCATTACCCCTTTGAGAACAAAGAACTTTTTGAAAAACAGCACCCCGCCGACTACATCTGCGAAGCCGTTGACCAGACCCGCGGCTGGTTCTACTCCCTGCACGCCATCAGCACCCTGCTGTTCGACGATGTAGCCTTCAAAAATGTCGTTTGCTTAGGGCTGATTCTGGACGAAAACGGCCTCAAAATGTCCAAATCCCGCGGCAACATCGTTGACCCGTGGGAAGTCATCAACCGCCACGGCGCCGACGCCCTGCGCTGGTATCTCTTCACCGCCGGCCCCCCTGGCGACAGCAAGCGCTTCTCCACCAACCTGGTGGGCGAAAGCGTGCGCCGCTTCTCCCTCACCCTCTGGAACGTGTACGCTTTCTTCACCACCTACGCCAGCCTGGACGGCTGGACACCTTCCCCCGACGCCCAGCCCGCCTACACCGAACTTGATCGCTGGTTGCGTTCCGAACTGCACGCCCTCACCAAACAGGTTACCGAAGCCTACGAAGCCTACGACGCCCTCGGCGCCACCCGCCCGGTGGAAGCCTTCGTGGAACGGCTTTCCAACTGGTACCTGCGCCGCAGCCGCCGCCGCTTCTGGAAGAGCGCCTCGGACGCTGACAAAGAGGCTGCCTACAGCACCCTCTACGAAGCCCTGACCACCATCGCCAAACTGATTGCCCCCGCGATGCCCTTCATGGCCGAGGAACTCTACCAAAACCTGGTGCGCGGCGTGGATGAAAGCGCCCCCGAATCCGTCCACCTGGCCGACTGGCCGACCTACGACGCCGCCGCGATCGACGAAACGCTGAACGCCGAAATGGCCCTGGTGCTCAAACTGGTTTCCCTCGGCCATGCCGCCCGCAACAAAGCCGGCATCAAGGTGCGCCAGCCGCTGCAGGAAGCCGCCTTCGCCGTCGGGCGCGCCGCCGAGCAGGATGTCATCACCCGCTACGCCGACCTGCTGGCCGACGAACTGAACGTCAAGCGCGTCCGTGTGCTCCACGGGCAGAGCGAGGCGGTGGCCTTCCGCCTGAAGCCGCTGCCCAAGCAACTGGGGCAGAAATACAAGGGGCTGTTCCCGAAAGTGCGGCAGGCCATTCTGGCGCTGGAAGCCGAACCCGCCGCCCACCGCTTGCTGGCAGGCGAGCCCGTGACCGTGGAAGTGGACGGGCAAACCTACGAAATTCAGCCCGACGAAGTGGAAGTCATCATGGAAGCCCACGGCGGGCTGACCGTGGTCAGCGAAGGCGCGTACTTAGCGGCGCTGAACACCGAAATCACCCCCGAACTGCGGCAGGAAGGCCTCGCCCGCGACTTCGTGCGCTGGGTGCAAAACGCCCGCAAAGAAGCCGGCCTCGACCTCGCCGACCGCATCCGCCTGTTCTACCAGGCGCCGGAAGACATCGCCGCCGCGGTGGAAGCCTATCGGGATTACATCATGGGCGAAGTGCTGGCTGTGGAAATGACCGCCGCCGCCCCGCCCGAAGGGGCTTTTGCTGCCGAAGCCGCAGGCGGCAAGGTCACGCTTGGCATTCAAAAAGTGTGAGCCAAGGCTCACCGCGGCAGAAGCCCGCGTCGGCGCGCGAAAGCCTCTCCGCGCGCCGGCGCGGGCTAACCGCTTGAGAGAGGGAGCTTTCCGTTGTGAGCAGCAACAATTTCTGCCATGATGCCCGTCGCAATGGCCTCAAAGGAAGCCCCCAGCCTGAACCCCACCGGCCCATGAATGCGGGCCAGGTCGGCGGGGGTAAAGCCGCGTTCCCGCAAAGCCTCTTGCCGGTGGGCCTGTGTGCGGCGGGAGCCTAAAAGGCCGATGTACCCCACCGGGCTGCGCAGCGCGGCTGCCAGCGCCGGCACATCAAATTTGGGGTCGTGGGCAAGCACCACCACCGCGTCGGAAGGGCGCAAAAACGGCGGCGTGAGGGCTTCCTGCGGCCAGGCCAGCACCCGCGTTGCAGCAGTGGGGAAGCGCTCGGGGGTGTTCCACAGCGGGCGCGGGTCAATGATGCGCGTCCGATAGCCCGCCACGGCAGCCAGCCGCGCCAGCAATTGTGCCAGATGAACGGCCCCCACAATGTTCAAAACCGGCGGCGGGGTAAAAGTCTGAACAAAGCATTCCCCTTGCGCCGTGGCGCGGCGCACAGCCTGAGGGCCGGGGAAGGCTCCTGCCAGCGCTTCGGCAAGCGCCGGGTTGCCTTCTTGCCGCCCGTCTTCCCAGGCGAGCAAATGCCCCCGCCCGGCAAGCGAAGTGACCAGCGCCACGGTTTCACCTCGGCGCAACGCGGCCAGCAAGTGCGCGTGCACCGGTGTGAACTGCGTAACGTGCACTTCAATTTCGCCGCCGCAGGTCAGCCCAACTTCCCAGCCGTTTTCGTCGGCAGGGGCGTAGTGAAGCACCCGCGCCGACCGGCCCGCCAGCAACGCCTGGGCTTCCTGCACCACGGCGTTTTCCACGCAGCCCGTGCTGACCGACCCGGCGATTTTCCCCGACGCCGTCACGGCCAGCCACGACCCCGCCGGGCGCGGCGCGGGCCGCCGCGCCTGCACCACCACGGCCAGCGCGACGCGCTCCCCGGCGGCCAGCCACTGCTCTAACTCGGCAAGGATTGTTCTCATCCGGAGGCTCCTTTGGGGAAATGAGCACGAGGGCGCGTCTATTGTACCGCCGGGAAGCCTGGCGCGGGGAACGCGCTTGCAAGGGGTTCCTGCCTTGCCCTGCTGCCCCCGAATTCTAACGCCATTCTGATAAAATCCGTGCTATAATGGAAGCACAACCCGGGGATGAAAGGCTTCGACGGAGAAGGCAAGGTCCCGGATTGCGAGCCGAGAGGCGCCGAACTCGTAAAATCAGCGCAAAAAATAAGTGCCAACCGCACTCCTGTTGCTGCCATGCCTCTCGCTGCGTAAGCAGTTGAAGGCAGGCACTACCGTCTCAACATGAGGCGGCGTCCGCCCACCCCGTTCCCCGGCCGGAGGTGGTGTCGGGCGGGACAAAGCCGGGGTGCCGCACGGGATGCCGCTCACCGTGCGAAAGAGGCGCTTTCGGGCGCCGGCGGCTGGCCCGGCCAACCCCTCTGTCGGTCGTGGGGTGGTTGGGCGAGAACAAACGACCGACTACGCTCGTAGACATCCGAGGGCCGACTTCTTCGGACGCGGGTTCGATTCCCGCCATCTCCACCTGCCGCAAGGGGCAACGTCGCGTTGCCCCTTCGCATGTCCCTTACTCACTTCCCCGATTTTCTTCAAGGAGGTGTGCTCATGGGCAAAGGCGACCGCCGCACCCGCCGCGGCAAAATCTGGCGTGGTTCGCACGGCAAGACCCGCCCCAAGCCGAAAAAGGCCCGCAAACAGGCCGCATAGCACGACGACCGGCAGCCCCCGCCTGATGGTGAGGGGCGGCGGCGTTTAAAAGGGAGCCGGCGCCGGGTATTTCCGCGTCAGGCGAGGCGGCGGATCAGAGCAGGGAAGGCGGGTCGAGGAACACATCCCACTCGCCCAGGCGGCGGCCGCGCAAAATATCTGCCGGGGAAGGGCCGCGCAGCAACACATGCCAGCAGTAGCGCCCCCGCACGCGGGCGTAGAAACACGGCGCCGGGCCAATGATTTGCGTGGCGGGGTGAGGCCCGGCCTGCACCCAGGCGCGCAGGCGGGCTGCCATCTTCGCGGCTTCTTCCTCTGTGCGTTCAGCCTCCCAGCCGTGGTAAACCAGCCGCGCGAGGTGTGCGTAGGGCGGGTAGCCCAGTTTGCGGCGGTAGGCCAGTTCCTGCCGGTAAAAGCCCTGAAAATCGTGCCGGGCGGCAGCCTGGATGGCGTAGTGTTCCGGCATGTAGGTCTGCAAAATCACCTTGCCGCCCAAAGGGCTGCGCCCGGCCCGCCCGGCGACCTGCGTGAGAATCTGAAAACCACGCTCGGCGGCGCGGTAATCGGGCAGGGTGAGCCCCACATCGGCCAGCACGATGCCCACCAGGGTTACATAGGGCAGATCCAGCCCCTTGGCGAGCATCTGCGTGCCGATGAGGATGTCGGCGCGGCGGGCGACGAAATGGCTGAGGATGGCTTCGTGCCCGCCCGCGGCGCGCACAGCGTCGGCATCCCAGCGCAGGGTGCGCGCCTGCGGAAAGCGCCGCCGCACCTCGGCTTCCACCCGCTCGGTGCCCGCGCCGTAAGGCCGCACCCGCTCGCTGCCGCATACCGGGCAGGTTTTCGGCATCTTGCGCCGATAGCCGCAATGGTGGCAAATCAGCGTGTTTTCCTCTTTGTGGTAAGTCAACGGCAGGTCGCAGCGGGGGCAGCGGAAGACGTGGCCGCAATCGCGGCAGAAAACATAGGTGGCGCTGCCGCGCCGGTTGAGGAACAGAATGGCCTGCTCACCGCGGCCCAGCGTGGCTTCCAGCGCCGCCAGCAAAGGGCGGCTGAAGATGCCCGTGTGGCCGGAACGCAATTCGGCGCGCATGTCCACCACTTCCACCGGCGGGAGGTCGGCGGCCAGGGCGTCGCCGGCCAGGGGGCGGTAGCGGGGGCGGGCAGCCGCCGTGGGGTGCGCGGCCACGGTTTCCCGATGGGCGAGGATGCGGTCGGGCAGTTCCAGCAGGGTCAGGAAGCCGCGGCGGGCGCGGGCGTAGGTCACGACATCGGGCGTGGCGCTGCCCAGCAGCACCGGCGCCGGGGCGAGGCGGCCGTAGGCCAGCGCCACTTCGCGGGCGTGGTAGTGGGGCAGCCGCTCGGCTTCGTAGTAGGCTTCCTCATGGCATTCATCCACCACGATGAGCCCGAGGTCGGCAAAAGGGGCAAACAGGGCGCTGCGGGGGCCGATGAGCAGCCGGATTTCCCCCTGCCGCACCCGCAGCCAGGTGGCGTAGCGTTCCCCTTGCGAAAGGCCGGAATGCAGCACCCCCACCGCGCTTCCAAACCGGGCCCGGAAGCGCTGCACGGTCTGGGGGGTAAGGGCGATTTCGGGCACCAGCACGGCCACCTGCCGCCCCAGCGCCAGGGTTTCGGCCGCGGCGCGCAGGTAGATTTCGGTCTTGCCGCTGCCGGTAACGCCGTGGAGCAGCACGGGCGGGGGTGTTTCCCCTTCGGCGGCGGCATGCAGGCGGGGGCGGATGACTTCCCACGC
>Ga0256829_1000563_pt1 | contig 36369 bp, 39 predicted proteins | sample 131447metaG_FD_185979 | JGI IMG/M metagenome (GOLD analysis project Ga0256829, IMG submission 185979) | Hydrothermal vent microbial communities from Lau Basin, Pacific Ocean - 131-447 | ecosystem: Environmental > Aquatic > Marine > Hydrothermal vents | place: Pacific Ocean: Lau Basin | collected... | reverse complement strand
AAGGAGATAATCAGCCTCTACGCCGTTATCTAAAGCACGTTCTAACATTTCAATAGCAAGAAGATTTTTGCCCTTTATTGTTTCACTTTTTCTCTTATAAGCATTACTCCTGTGATGAAGTTTAGTTGTAAATTCAGATATATTTTTTCTTCTGCTATCATTCATCTTGATTGCAAAGTCAAGTTGAAAAGTTGAGTGCGAATCTGCATAATTAAGAGATACGATATTGAGTGCATTGATGGTTCTGTGTTCTTTGTTACTCCAGACATATTTACAACTCCCCTCAATCAATTTTCCTCTCTTTGGCTCGACTGTGTCATCGATAATGAGCAGACGGTGTTCGCCTTGTTTGTGCAGTGGTTTTATCTTTTGCAACAGTGTAGTAGCACTTAGTAATAATAATTTTCGCCAATTGTAGCGACTATCTTTTATAAACCGATAGTAGGCATCTTTGCCAAATGCACTGTCGCTCTGTTTTATAAAACTTGATTGGCGTTTTTGCATCACAAGCATATAAAGAAAATGTAGAATTATTTGAAAAGGAGGATGTCCAACTTCTCTTTTTACGAAGTTGCTCTGTTTGAGTAGTCTTGTGATTCTAATCTCTTGTAGCACTTCTAAAATTGGATTCTTTAATAAACTCTTCATAGCATAGTTGATATAATTTGCAAGTTCCATAAAATAGCCTTGTATTTTTGATGTTGTAGGAACAAAATTATACTGAAAAGTGGCTATTTATGGGCTTTAATGCTCAACTTAAGTTCGTGGATTTAGTGAAATCTATGTGCGAAAGTTGAGAAATTTATTTAAGATTTATACTCTTGGCGCATACATAAGCGCTTGCCCACGCAAATGCAAAGTTGTACCCGCCACGACGGCCGACGATGTCGAGTACCTCTCCGATAAAGTAGAGATTCTTCTGTTTATGTGACTCCATCGTTTTTGGATTTATCTCATTTGTGTCGATGCCTCCACCGCTAACTTCTGCATGACGGAAACCGTGTGTATCTTCGATTTCAAATTTCCAATTACTTATGGTGTTAGCAATTCTTTTTGCTTTTTTTGTATCGATTTCGCTTGCTTTGCTTGCGTGAGGCAGAGCGAGAAAATCCAAAAGATTTGTGGCAATCTTAATCGGTAGAAGTCCGGCTAAGATATCTAAAAGTGTAAAGTGTGGCAGCTCTTTTGCCGTAGCTGTGATGTGACTTGCAATCTGCTGCTGCGTGAGAGAAGGCAAAAGATTGAGAGAGACTGCCACATGATTAAACTCCAAAAGTGCTTTAGAAGCGGCTTGTGAAATGTCTAAAACTGCAAAACCTGAGATGCCATAGTTTGTAAAGAGTATGTCACCTTTTGTTGTAAACTCTTTTTGGTGATTTATGAAGAGTGTGACCTCTCCATCGACCTTTGCACCTGCCATTTTATGGACTATTTTGGAGTCTATCTCAAGCTGTACAAGGGAAGGGTAGGCAGGAATGATGTTATGCCCAAACTCTTTTGCGAAATCTTCGCCATCGCTGTTGCCACCAAGGTGCGAAGCTGCACGTGAACCGCTTGCGATAACAACTGCATCATATTTACTGAGAAACTCTTTTACAGAGTTGATTTTGGCATTATAGTGAAAAAGAACACCTAGATTTTTTGCATACTCTTCATAAATTTTTGCAACACTTTTTGCTTCATTAGAGAGGGGGTAGACCTTCCCGTCGGCTTTAACATCAAGCAGCAGCCCCATAGAGTTGGTAAACTTAGTAAAAGCGTGAAAATCAAATGCTTTGAGTGCAGGCTCTGCGAAGCTTGGATTTTCTCCAAAGTAGTCTTGTGTTGAGACATTTGTGTTTGTAATGTTACAGCGACCATTTCCAGAGACGAGAATCTTTTTTGCCACTTTGGTATTTTGTTCAAAAAGTGTCACGGCATGGCCACCGCGGGCACAAAAGATGGCACATGCTAAACCGCTTGCTCCTCCACCGATGATTGCTATTTTTTTTGTCATCTCACTCTCCACTACTCTTTAAATTTTGAAAGCTGCATCAGATACGAATTGAAAACAAATCCATACTCTTGTATGACTTTTTTATTGAGGTATGGTTTGGTTGTCTTTCCAAGGTAAAGCGAAACAAGCAGACCGTTTTTAAGATATGCAGGATCATACGCGAAAGAGACTATTTTGTTTTTGTTTGCCCACGCAGCAATCTCTTGAAGCTCTTTTTTTTTGTGCTGCAAGACAATCACAGCATCAGGCTTTTGTTGCATAGCTGTATTGAACTGTACTATTTGAACAGTTACTCTTTTGTTGAGCAGAACATTTGGATAATCGGCCTCTATTGCTGATTGAAACTTTTTGGCGGCATTTTCATCTATTTTTTTCGCCAAAATGTAGATGCTGAGTATAGGGGAGTCACTGCTTCTGATGCCCTCTTCAAGCAGAGCAATTTTTACAAACAGCTTTGCCTCAATATTGATGATATTCGTATTATACTGTTTGGCGAACAGTTGTAGCGATAAGATTAAAAGAAGAGCAAATACTCTTTGTATCATCGCATTCTCCACTCTAAAGAGAGCCAGAAAGAGCGCCCGTCACGATGGAAGTCATTTTCATAAGTTCCAGTGCCATTTACAGGGTTTCCATCCCCGAGTTTTGATGGAAAAACGACATCCGCATCAAATATGTTTTTTGCACTTGCCTGTATGGAAAAAGAGTCCTGCGTAAATGTAAGTGTTTGATCAAATGTTGTGTAGCCATGCAATGTGCTGCGTGTATCAGCAGCTTGTCTCTCTCTATTTCCGACATATCGAAGTTTACTGCCTGTATGCCATTTAGAATTTATTTGATAGTAGAACATTGCATTTGCCAAATTATTTGCAATAAAAGGCACTTCATTATTATGCGTTGTTCGTACCTCTACATAACTGTAGTTGGCTTGCAGTGTGAGTTGTTCATTGAGAGGAATTTTCACTTCAAATTCTGTACCGTAAGAATCTTTTTCATCACCATTGCGAAGTTTATACGCTGCATCTCTATAGATGAAATCTTTCATGTGCGAGTAAAAAAAGTTGAGAGTAAACCAACTGTCAAAGCCAGCCTCGTAACTATAAGCGAGCTCCACCGTATCTATGGTCTCTGACTCTAAAGAGGGGTCTCCCGCAAACTGCTGCGTATTACTGTAAAGTTCACTCCAAGAGGGAGCGCGAAAGGAACGCTGGTACATCAGTTTGTAGCTTTGTGCATCGTCTTGGGTATATAAAAGGGAGAGTTTAGGTGCAAAACTTGACTCTGCATCACTGTAATAATCATAGCGTATCCCAACGTTTGTTGTCCATTTATCACTCAGTGTGTAGATATCATTGAAATAAAAAGCATACTGGTTGCGTGTGAGATTATCTTTAAGGCCATCGCCTGGCAATTCTATGTTTGTCACTGTTGAAACTGCCGGATTATTTACAAAATATTTTGTGTCATTCGCATTGGCTTGTGAGAGATATATGCCAAAGAGTGTATTATGCACTCTGCTGTTATATTTCAAAGCAGTATCTGCGTAGATAACATCCTCTTTATAGGAGCCCTTTCCTGTCAAATCATAAGGGTATCCCAGTAGGCTGAGTGGTCTTAGTCTCGCTCCTCCCGCATACTTGTACTGTTTGTAACCTATTTTTAGATCTAAAGAGCTTTTCTCAGAGATTTCAGGAGTGTATCGAAGTTCGTTGATAAAAGAGGTATTTTGAAGCTTTTTTGGGTCTTGAACAATGGGCCATGCTCCATAGCCATAGAAGTTTTGTGTATTTTGTTCGAGCCATCTGCTTGTAAAAGAGAGCTCTTTGTAAAATTGGAGAGTCACTCCCAAAGATTTGTTTGTAAAATCTTCATAAGATGTGAAATCCTTCTGCATTGGTAAAAGCGAGTAGGAGTTGTACCCGCGAGAGTTGTTGTTTTTGACAAAGAAACCATCGAGGGCGAGTTTGATGCTTTTTGTATTTATGTTTTGGGTAAATCCAATGTCATTATTGTGAACACTGCTAACATTTGTAAAGAGTACATTTTCTTTATGCGTGGAAGCTTTTGTGATGACATTAATGACACCTATGTGGGCATACGAACCATATAAAGCAGAAGCAGGACCGCGAATGACTTCAATTCTCTGTATATTTTCTATGGGCATATCAAGATAAAAATAGCTTGAGCCTGAAAGTTCATTGTTGACACTAATACCATCAATCATAAGTTTTATTTTATCTCGTACAAAAGATTTGTTTCCCCGCATAATAATCTGTTTTGCTCCGGCTATCCCCATGGAAAGTTCGATACCTGGAACAGTTTCAAGAGCAGTGTAGAGGTTAGTAATTCCAAGTTTTTTGAGTTCATCTGCATGTAAAACTGAGACAATGGCAGGTGTTTTGTTAATGTTGAGTTTCGTTCTTGCTGTAATTTCAGAAGCATTGTTTAAATCTTCAAGAAGATTGAGTTTGTCTATCTCGTCTCCAAAAAGTAATAGGGTAGTGAGCAGTAATAAAAGTATTTTTTTCATTCTTTTGCCTCTTTATCTTGGCTTTGCAAAGGTATTTCTATAGTGAAACAGCAACCGACTTTTGTGTTGTGTACACGCAAAGAGCCCTTAAACCTTTTATGCACAATATTTTTTCCAATATAGAGACCAATACCGGTTCCATGAGAAGAGGATTTTGTACTGAAGTAAGGTTCAAAAATCGACTCCATAATATCTTCATTGATGCTACCGCCGTTGTTCTCAATAGAGACAATACCTTTGTCTTTGTCTTGTGAAATAGATATAAGTATCTCTCCAAAAGTGATGGATTTGTTCCTAATTTGCGCTGTAATAGCATCTTTTGCATTGTTTAGGAGAATCATAAGAAGCTGTTTGAATTCATTTTCAACACCGAAAAAAGTTAAATGCTCTTTTTGTTCGATTCTATGTTGGATATGATGTGTTTTGAGCTCATCTCCTAAGATACTCAGAACATCTTTAATGCTTTTTTGAGGGTTAAAACTGCTCTTTTTTCTCTCAGGATTGAGAAAATTTCGAAAATCATCGATAGTATTGGACATATAGTTTGTGTTTGTTGCTATGATTGCAAGTTTTTCCTGCAAATCTTTAGGTTCAAGTTTTTTGAGCATCGCCTGCAGTTCAAGATTTGATACGGAAACACCAATGATATTAAGGGGTTGTCTCCATTGGTGTGCAATGGACTCAAGCATTTCACCCATAGCGGCTTGACGTGATTGATGGAGCATCATTTTCTCTTGTTTTTGTACTTTTTGCAGTTCTTGTTCTACTTTTATTTCAAGCTTTGCATTAAATGTTTTTAAATCTTTCACATACTGTGCGATGTCCATAATCATCGTATTGGCAATCTTGGCAATAGTCTGAATTTCCTGGCTTGTGTTGGAGAGTTCAATCGGTTTAATTGTTCTAAATTTTGAATACTCCTGCAGTGCGTTTGCAATAGTTCTTAAGGCATTCAAATCCCGCTTTACATAGAGAAAAAAGAGAGAGAATAAAAAGAGTGTAATAAGAAATATATACAACTGCATGGTAAGGATTTTCTTCTGTACGGTGTTGATATATACATTAGAATAGCTTAGTTTGATATGCGCAACTGTTGTGTGTGTAAAGGGGTCAATAACCGCGGTTGTGTAGGAAAAAAGCTTTTCTGTATTGCTTCTTCTTTTTTCTTTTAGGGTGCTTTTTTTGTCAGTATATATGATTTGTATAGATTGTATACCATTGTCTTGAAGCATGGTGTTGAGGAGTTGCGTGAGCTGCTGCTGTTGATTAAATGAGATGTCATAGGCGATGGCAGGCTTGAGAGTGTTGAGCATCAGTGCAATTTTGTCTGTTTCTGATTTTGTTAAAATTTCTTTAATGTAGACAGTTCCAAAAAAATAGATAAGGAGATTTAAAATAAGAAAAATCAGCCAGAAAAAGAAACTGAATTTACTAATAAGTGTTTTAAACATCTCTTTCCCCTTTTCTTTATAAGTAGACTATCTTTGCACCAAATCCACCCATATGCTGCGGTGCATCTTCAAAGCCTTTTACGCTTGGATGTTGTTTTAGAAACTCTTTGACCGCATAGGAAAGTTTTCCTGTACCAATGCCATGATAAACGATGACTTCATCCCAACCGTTGATGAGGGCATCATTTAAAAATTTGTCAAGCACTTCTGTCGCTTCATCAGCGCGCATCCCGTGAAGGTCACACTTTAAGCCTGCTCTTTTTGTTACATTGAGATTGACATTGGTCACAGGCTTTGCTTTGACAATCTTTGTCTGTTTGAGATGCTTTGTTTTTACGCGTATTTTCATACCGTTTACTTCAACAATGGCCTCATCTTTGCTTTTCATTGCTGTAATGACACCGCTTTGTGAGTGGTATTTTACTTCATCACCTACTTTAAAATCAACAGGACGTTTTATACTTTGTGTCTGCTCACGCGGCAGTTTTTTGTTTGCTGCATTCATTGCGCGGTGAATTGCTTTTGTATCACCTTCACGTGCCGCCTTTTTCGCTTCATTGATGGCAAGTTCGTACTCCTGTTTGAGTACAGCTTTTTGTTTTTGCAGCTCTTTGTGCAGCTCCTCTTTTTGCTCTTGCAAAGAGAGCTCTTTTTTCTGGAGTACTTCAAGTTTTTCATCAACTTTTTTATGTTTTTGTTTGAGTTCCCGCTCCAACTGACTTCCGCGTTCAATAAGCAAAGAGAGTTTTTCTGAGTTGTCTCCGTAAACTTTTTTTGCTTCATTGACTAAGGTGTTGGCTATTCCGTAGCGTGAGGCAGTCTCAAAAGCGTAACTTTTTCCGATGATGCCCTGCATAAACTCATAAGTTGGTCGGCGAGCTTCTTCATCATAAACAGCTGCCATGAGCTCTACATCATCACGGTCAGCCATAAGTGCTGCTAAGCGTTTGTGGTGGGTTGTGACGACTACTTTTTGTCCACGTTTTATTAAATCATCGAGGATGACCTTAAAAAGAGCTGCCGCTTCATCAGAATCAGTTCCGAGTTCTATTTCATCAACACCAAGTAGGGCTGATTTGTACTCAAAAATACGTGAAAACTGCTGCATACGCCCAGCAAATGTTGAGATGTCATTTTTGACATTTTGAGGATCATCTATGATGGCTTCAACAGCTTTAAAACTCCCGATGTGTGACTTGTTCTCATTGAGTTGCATCGGAATAATATATTTTGCCATAAAAGCAGAGGCAAGAATGGATTTGAGCAGTATCGTTTTACCACCGGCATTGACACCTGTAACCATCAAGATGTTTTTTGAGAAATCTACATTGATTGGTTTTGCATTGTGCAAAGCAGGGTGGATGAAATCTTTGAGTACTATTTTGGAATCTTTTTGACTTTTAATGAGTTGAAGGTTTTTGCTCTTTGCAAAATGAACCCGAGCTTGATAGTTGTCAAATTTTGTAAACTCTTTATCTATAAAGTTTATAAACGGCAGCAACTCGGCAAGCTTTTGTGAGAACTCTTTTGCGTAGTTGTAGAAGATGGCTTCACGCTCTTGCTCGATGTAGCGAATTTTCTCTTTTGTCTTTAACACGGCATCGGGAGCAACATAGAAAAAACCGCCGCTACTACGTCCGATAACAGCCCCTTTGAGAACATGATTGAAACCGCCGCGGACAAGAAGACACTCTTCATTGTTGATGTAGTGCAGTTGTGTGTCAACGAGATAACCGATGAGTTTTGAGGAGTTCATCATGCGTTTGATTGCACCACCCATCTCATTTTTATACTCTTTGATTCTTTGTGAAAGTCCAAAAAGTGTCTCATCGAGATTCTCTTCAAACTTTCCATCACTTGTGAAATATTTCTCTATCTCTAAAAAGGTTTCAGGAATGAGAAATTTTTCCATCCATTGACCAATGAGTCCGTCAAGTTCTCTGTTTTTGAAATAACGAAAATAACGTACAACTTTTACGAGTTCAAATATCTGTTCAAAGTTTAAAACACCATGTTTTTTTAAATAGAGTTTGATCTCTGTAAAGTCGGCAACTTTGGGTGGGGCGTTAAATTCAAGTGCATCAAGTGCTTTGATATAACGAAAGTGAAGCTCCTGATCTCCCTCGATGTAGAGTGAGTGCGTGCGTGAGAAGAAACTTTCAAACTCTGCAATATGCTGCTGCAGGTCAAGCTGAGAGATAAGCTTTGTGATTTTGGATGCTTTATCTGTTTTCATATTTCAATATCAATAGTTCTAATTTGTTCACATAATTTGTAATACTTATGCTTCTTTTTTTGAGGATAATGTGTCATCTTCCTTGAAGCCTTTGATAAATTCTAAGAAAAATACTAAAAATACAGATAAAATCAATCCCGTGATAAAAGCAACTACAATTATCAGTTTTTTCTTTGGTTTGGTTGGATAATCATTTGTTAAAATAGAACCTACAATATGAGAATTTTTATAATTATGTGGCAGCAACATTGATGCTAAAAGATTTTTTTTCTCTTGTAAATCCCAAATAACATTTGTATTCAAATTTTCTTTTTTATCTTTTAGTTCTATTAATTGTAAATTAGATTTGAGTATAAAGTCTAATAAATCTTTTTTTTGCATTAACTCTAGGGCAGCTAAAGGTGGATTTTTAGTTTTTATGATTTTAAAATTTTGTTCTATTAATTTAATTTGTTTTGCATAATCATGTAAGCTGTTTTCTTGAAGCTTTATCTTGCTATTTAAAAGAGCTGTTTCTTTATTTTGTATATTTTGAATTTTTCGTTCAAGATTCTTTATCTCGAATTTACGTCTTTGGCTGACATCATCAAGAATTTTTTGATGTTTTTTTTGTATATAAGTAACTACCTCACTTATCTTTTGGACTGTTAGTTTATTGGATATTCCTTCAGCTTTTATTTCTATAAAATAAGTTTGCTTTTTTGGTACAGTTATTGAAACAATTTTTGCAGGTGCATTTTTGTCATTTTTATGCATATCTACAAAAATAACATTTAATTCTTTTGATAGTTGAAAAGCATTATCAAGAAGAACTTTATTATTATTATTATTATTATTATTATTATTATTATTATTATTATTATTATTATTATTATTATTATTATTATTATTATTATTATTATTTAATTTATAATTACCGATTTCTATAATTGCATCAGCTTCATAAAGAGGTGTCTTACTGAATGCATAGATTGTTGCCAACAATGTTATTAAAAGTGTAAATATTATAATAAGCTTGGTATGCTTTTTGAGTGTTAAAAACAACTCTCTTAAATCAATTTCATCCTCTTGTATGCAGTTTATCTCTTGTTGTGTATTCATTTTAAATATAAAACCTTTTTTTATGGATTAAGAAGAGGATTCTAGCACTTGCCTGCTTAAAGTTCATAATTATGATGAATATGTTGTTCGTTAAATTAAATATTTATTCACAGCTTGCTGCATTTATCATCTCTCCGTAATTCGGAGTCTCTTTCTTACCTATAAATGTATATGTTCCAACACTGAGTGAATAGGTTGAATTAGTGATATTTCTCTCTGCGCAGTGGAGTGTTTTGCCTTGATTGTAACGTGTGACAATATTAAGCAGTTTTTGACTCCTCTCATTTTGATAGGTGTTGTAGGCTATTGCACTGTAAATGAGGAAAAACAAAACGGCAGTAATAGAGATTTTATGCGTGCGTGTCAGCTCTGTAAAATAGTGCATCACATAAAAGAGTGTAATAAGTGCGAAAAAAGATACAATGTATGCCACTTAGCTTACGCCTCTGATTTGGTATGTAATATCACCTGCGCCAAAACCGATGATGAGCCCTTTGTCAAGCGTCTCAAGGTCTTTTTTATCCTTAATGACAGTGATAGTGTTGTTGGCACGTTTAATGGAGTCCGCCATAGTGAGATTGTAGCTTTTAAACTTCTCTTTAAAATCAATGTCACGGGGTGCTTCGCCTGCAGCCCATACCGGAAGGATGATAAGCTCTGCAGCACCCTCAAAACATTTAATGAACTCATCGAGATTATCAATGGTTCGGGAGTATTTATGGGGTTGCCAGATAGCTGTGATTTTGTCAAAGCCTTTGAGTTGTGCATACTCTTTAACAGATTCAAAAGTTGCTTTTATCTCCGTTGGATGGTGCCCATAATCATCTATAATAACACTCTCCTTTTCCAGACCGACAATGTCAAAACGTTTTTTGATACCTTTAAAAGTGAGCAATTTTTTTCTGATTTCTTCGATTGCCATAGACTCACGTGCTGCTAAAATAGCCAAAGAAGCATCAAGCGCTATGTGCTTTCCAAAGCCCCAAACATCAAAACTTCCTAAATCTCGCAGTGTGAATCTTGTATGCGGTTCATTGTTAATGAGAACATACTTTATATTTGTAATCTCTTTGGAAGGGTAGAGCCACTGTGCTTCTACGTCGTTGATAAGAGTAGCCAAGAAAGGGTCTTCTGCATTTAAAACTTTACAGCTTGCAGAGTTGATGAAAGTTCTGTAGGAGTCATAAAAACGTTCATAATTGTAATCATAATACTCCATATGCTCAGGTTCTGCATTGATGACGATAGCGCAGTAGGGATTGGAGTTGATAAAACTGCCGTCACTCTCATCTGCTTCAAAAATCATAACATCACTTTTTGCATCATAACGAACATTGGAGCCAAAAGCTTTTGATTCCGCACCGATGATAGTTGAACCATCCATGATGGCTGCTAAAATTGCTGTAGTTGTACTTTTGCCATGCGCGCCGGCAACAGAGTAAACTTTTCTGTCATCTAAAATTTTTAGCAGTGCTTCACGTCGGGCAAGTACTTCTATGCCTTTTTCTTTTGCAGCTACGATTTCAGGATTGTCAGGACGGATGATGGCAGAGTGCACGACTAGATCTTGGTCAGTGATGGCACTGCTTGCGTGAGGAATAGTCACATCAATGCCTAAAGAGCGCAGTTTTTGTGTAATAAGCGTATCTTTGATATCTGAGCCGCTTACTTCATGACCTTTGTACTGCATGTACTGTGCAAGTCCTGAAATGCCTATACCGCCGATTCCTATAAAGTGAATTTTCATAGAGCTATTCCTCTTTGCTTTTGTCTGTATCTAGCAACTCTTGTGCCTCTTTTGTGAAGCGGCTTACATAAAAAGTGCCTGCATTTTCCGTTTCCTGCAGGTCTGCAAGCTTCTCTAAAAAATCGTCTAAAGAGAGATTCTCTAAAGCTGCTGCCTGATGAACTTTCATAGCATCGCAAAACTTGTTGTCATTGCTTAAGCCGCCAAGTACTTCAAAAAGAGCTGCTGCATCAGAGGGACTTCCTGCCGAGTAATGCTCCATCGCATATTCATAAAGAGCACGAAGTGTAGCAAAATCCTGTACTTCATTCATCTCCATACGGCGGTGTGATTCGAGAGTGTTGGTAAGCTTTTCGAGTGCCAAATCGAGGATGTTGGCATAGTATCCGTGGAGTGTCTCTTCATCAAAAAGTTCATGAGCTTGTTGCTCTAGGACGTAGAGTGAAGCGATGTCTTCTTTTTTTTGTGCCTCTAAAATTTTCGCTTTAAGTTCTTCTTTATTCACCTAAACACTCCTTTATGCGTGTTAACGCTTCTCTTGTCTTTTCTACACTCTCAACAAGCGCGATTCTGATGTAACCAATGCCCGGATTTTCGCCTTTTGCATCTTCACGTGCCAAATATTCTCCTGGAAGTACTTTTACATTGTACTTTTCATAGAGTTTTTTTGTAAACTCCAGAGCATCACCGACATCGAGCCAGAGATAAAAAGTCGCCTCCGGAATTGCAACGCCGAGAATCTCCCGTGCGATAAGAAAGTTCTCTTTATATACCTTGCGTGAGGCCTCTACGTGAGCTTCATCGCTCCACGCTGCTGCTGCTGCAAATTGCAAAGGCAGGGGTGATGCACAACCGACATAAGTTCTATACTTCATGTACTCTTGTAAAATATCTGCATCGCCGGCTATGAATCCTGAGCGTAGTCCCGGAGCCGAAGAGCGTTTAGAGATAGAGTTGATAACCAAAATATTTTTAAAATTGTCATTACCGACATGCTGTGCGGCTTCTAGCAGAGAGGGAATAGGCTTGCCTGTATATATTTCACTGTAACATTCATCATTTAAAAGGACGAAGTCATATTTGAGGGCAAGTTTTACCCATTTTCCAAGTTCATCGAGTGTAAGTGAAGCAGATGTCGGATTGTTTGGAAAATTGATGATGACGAGGTCACATCTCTGCAGCTCTGTCTCATCAATCTGTGGTTTAAAGTCGTTCTTTGCATCAATATTGAGGTGAATGACCTCAGAGCGTGTTGCAATGGCCGCTCCTTCGTAAATTTGATAAAAAGGGTTTGTATAGGCCATCACAGGATTTTTTTTGTCAAAAAGTAAAAATTGTGGGAAGTTAAAAAGGACTTCTCGTGTTCCAAAAGTAGGAATTATTTGCGTATCACTGAGTGTGACACTGAATCTTCTTAGCACAAAACCGCGCATTGCCTCACGCAGCTCTGTCTCTCCTGTGGTTTTAGGATATTTTTTAAGCAGAGCACTATTGTCACAAAGCGCTTTTTGGATAAATTGCGGTGTTTCAAACTGCGGTTCACCAATCGTTAAAATAGAAGGTACATAGTTTTTATTTGGTATAATGTTTTGAAGTAAAACGTTTAGTTTTTCAAATGGATATGGTTCAAAATGCATAGTTTTTTCACTTTATTAAATTAATGCAATTATATCGAAAAACTGTTTATTTAGGAGTTATGATGAAAGTATGGCTGAGCATTGTTCTTGTGTTACTGGTTCTTGTGAGCTCGACACTGCATGTTGATGAAAAAGCGATGCAGATTTTAGATGCATCCTATGAGAGAGCGATGGTGGCTTTTGGTCTAGCTAAAGCACTCAATGCCGTAATATCGCTTATTCAAGGAACTCAGCTTTCCCTTACGCCTGTTGGAATCGGACTGAATTTCAGTGTGGGTGAAGTACTTGACCCTTTTAATGACATCGTAGAGCGCTTCTCATGGGTTATGCTTTTTTCTTCTATCTCTTTAGGGATTGAAAAACTTCTTTTGATACTTAGTTCAAAACTGTTTCTACAGGCAGCTCTTGGTGTGAGTGCCTTTGTTACTTTGGGGTTGTTGTGGATAAAGCAGATAAAAAACAGCTTTTTTTTCGAGTACAGTTTTAAAATATTTGTACTTTTAGTTTTGCTGCGTTTTTCTGCTATTATTTTTGTCTACTCCTCACAACTGATGTATGATTCACTGCTTCAAAATGAGTACCAGCAGGCGACAGAGGTAATCAGTACTACAAAAGAGCAGCTTGAAGATATTGAAAATAAAAATAAAGCAATTTTGGAGAGTAAAAAAGAGCAGGGCTTTCTTGACTCCTTAGACAGTAAATATTCCAATATTGTGTCGAGTTTGAACATCTCAAAACAGTTGGATTCTCTACAAAAAAGTATTGACGAGGCTACGCATAACATCATTACACTCATCACAGTTTTTATATTTCAAACGGTTGTAATGCCGCTGCTTTTTTTATGGATATTTGTTTTGCTGGTACGATGGATATTCGCTTATAAAAATGATAAATTAAAATTAGTGTATAATAACTAAAATCAATGGTAAAAAGTAAGGAAGAAAAAATGAAAATATTGTTATCCGCTGTAGTGGCACTTTTTTTAATAGGATGTAGTGACAACAAATCTACAAGTAAAGAGACGGCAAAAGCAGAACCTGTTAAGACAGAAGTAGTAAAAGAGGTGGTGGCTGTTAAAAAGAGTGTGGCGCCAAAAGAGCAAGAAGTTGTTGTTGCAGAAAAAAAAGCTGAACCTGTTGTAAAAGCAGTTGTTGAAGCTCCAAAAGAAGCAGTGTCTGCAGTAGCAACAGTAGATGGTGCCAAACTTTTTAAAGCGTGTTCTAGCTGTCATGGAGCAAAAGCTGAGAAAAAGGCCCTTGGAAAATCGCAAGTGATTGCCGGATGGAAAAGTTCAAAGATTGTCAATGCGCTCAATGGGTATAAAGATGGCAGTTACGGCAGTACAATGAAAGCAGTTATGCAAGGTCAAGCAGCTAAACTTAGTGATGCAGACATAAAGGCTTTAGCAGCATATATCTCTAAGCTTTAGAGATAGCTCTATATCCTATTCCATAGACACTCTCTATGGAGTTTTCAGGAATTTTTTTTCGTAGTTTAGAAACAAGTTTTCTGATGTTTTGAGCATCAATATTTTCTTCTTGTGTCAAGTAATAATTGACTATATCTTCATTTGAAAATATTTTACCGCTTTGACTTGTAAGAATATCAAGAAAAATAATCTCATATTTTGTCAAATAAATGGTTTCGTTCTCTTTTAAAAGTAGTCTATTTTCTCTGTCATACCGATACTTAGCATCAAATGAAATTGTATTTGAGAGGGCATTAATATTTTTTTCTTTGTTTAAAAGTGCTTTTGAAACTTTTACAAGTGCTTCAATGAGTTCTTGATAATCAATGGGCTTTTTAATGAATTGAGAAACTCCAAGATTAATGAGAGGTATAAGGTGTTTTGACTCATCATGTGCCGATAAAATAATAATACTTTGCTGCGGATTTATTTCATAGATTTTTTTTGTCAGCTCTATGCCATCCATATTTGGCATTCGAATATCTGTAAGAACAATGTCATACCTGTTTTGTTGATATAACTTGAGAGCTTTATCTCCATCATCTACAGCATCAACGCTGTTGAAAAAGTTTTTGAGTATCTCTGTAGTGCTCTCACGCAACTCTCTATGGTCCTCTGCAAATAAAAGGTTTAAGTTTTGTGTGTATTGTAATAACTCTTTTGAATTTGTCATGTTTAATTTTTCTTTAGTTTTTTTCTAAGTATATCAAGTATTGATAATATATTCAATAAACAGTGATACAATTTCAGAAATAATGCATAGGATATTTGATGAAAATTATAGTCAATGGGGAAGAAAGAGAATTTAAGGAGAATATTACACTACAAGAAGTGCTTAGAGCTTTGTCATTAGAGTCAAAAGTAATGGCAGCTGCCGTTAATATGAATATAGTGAAACAGGATGCTTGGGAGCATTATAATCTACAAGACGGAGATAAGTTAGAACTCCTTGACTTTGTCGGCGGGGGATGACGTTTTTATAGTGACAACTGCGACAGCATACTCTCCATCGTGCGTGATAGAGAGTGCAGTATTCACTATCGCGAACTCTTTGACTAATCTACGTGAGAGTGCAATTTTTGGGGCACCTTTCTCGCTTTTATAGATTTTTATCTCATGAAAAGAGCAGCTTGCACCGATTCCTGTTCCCAGAGCTTTTGAAAATGCCTCTTTTACAGCCCAAAACCCAGCAGCAGTTGTATGATTTTTAACAAGTTTTATCTCATCATCAGATAGAAATTTTTCTAAAGCTTTATCGCCGAAGCGTTCCATTAAACGCTTCATGCGAGCAGTTTTAATTAAATCAATACCTACCATTAAAACTTTTTACTGAATCACAAACTGAGTGAAGTAGATACCTTTTATTCTACCATCTGTAAGCATTGCGTTTAAAGCATCCATAATTTGTTCGGAAACTTTCTGTTTTCCTTTTTTCGATGAAATTTCTTCTAAAGTTTTTGAACTGAGTATGCGGATGATTCTATCTCGTAGTACCGGTGCTTTTGAATCAAGTTCATTACTGAGTTCTTTGCCTTCAAGCTCTAGAGACATTGTAACTTTAAGATATCGTCTTCCAGAGTCACTTTTGAGGTTTACTGTAAAGGTGTCTAATGGGTAGAGTGTCCCAATCTGGTCAAGTTTTCTTGTGTCATCCATGGCGCTTGAACTGTTTCTACTTTTTTGCTTTGATATTGTTTTTTCTTGTGCTTGAGGTGCAGATGTTGCATCAACCGCTTCATCCCCACCACTCATCCATAAAACAGCAACAACAGCTCCGATGATAATGATAAGTATAAGTACCGCGATGATAATTATCATCAGCAAGTTACTTGATTTTTTCTCTTTGGGTGCAGACCCTTTTTCTGTTGTCTCTTCTTCAGCCATATTTCTTCCTTGAAATAAATAATTTTATTTTAGTAGTATATCGAAAATTATGAGAATTTATTTAGGGATGCATCGGCTAATTTTGTAAAACTAGCTCTTTGAGTGGTAAAAACTCATATGTGTCCGCGTTATAGTACTCTATTTTGCCTGTCTCTATGTCATAACACCATCCATGAATGTGTAGTGAACCCTCTTCAAAGTGTTTTTTTACACTAGGATAGGTGAGAATATTGTCAATTTGATTGATGACAGAGAGTTTTTCAGTTAATCGAAGTAAATCTTCTTTGGGAGCATTGGCTCCTAGACTGAGTATTGCTGATTTTTTAGCACTTTCACCAAGTTGAAGCCATTTCTTTGTATGAATTAAAGAAGCATCTTCTATAGGTTCATAGAGATGTTGGCAAGCACCACAATGTGTATGCCCACAGATAATAATTTCTTGTACTTTTAAAACACTGACAGCATATTCGATTCCTGAAGCTGTCGCATGGAAATCCTCATCGGGTTTGTAAGGAGGGACTAAATTACCGACATTTCTGATGACAAACAAATCACCAGGATTTGTTTGAAGCATTAAATCTGGAATCACCCGCGAGTCAGAGCAGCCGATAAAGAGAGCTTTTGGAGACTGTCCACTTTTTACAAGGTCAAGAAGTGACTCCTGATTTTTCTTAAAGTATGTTCTAAAAAGCTCATTTCCTTTTGCATACTCTTGTAAGTTCATTTTTAAACCTTATGAACAACAGGTAATATTTAAAGACTTCATGATATCTTCAAAAATATCACCTGCCTCACGATCACAATCATGATACTCAATGACCAATACTTCTTTACCATTAGAAACTTTTGTCGTGTACATCTCTTCAGGTTTTGGTGTATGTTTTGCAATGATAGAGTCAACATGTGAAGTTACGCACTCTTTTTCTTCGGGCGTATCATAAGCGACAGAAAGCCTTGTAAATCTCTCTTCACTTCTAAATTCAGTATCAATCATTTTTTACCTTCAAAATTTTTATTCCGTCATTATACAATTAAAATGAATAAATTCTCTTTTAAAATGATTAATTTAATACCACTCTAAGAGTTTTGTTACTTCATCGACAATATATGTTTTCATCAAGCTTTTTTCAAGTGGTTTTTTAGCAACAAGTGCTTTATTGATATTTTGCATTTTTGCCTCTTTGAGTCTTGTATCAAGCCCATAGACCTCTCGTACATCTCCAACGAGAGAGACTTCTCCGATGAATACTGTCTCTTTAGAGATTGCACGGTCACGAAAGCTACTGATAATGGCTGCAAGTATGGCTAGATCCGCCGCAGTTTCAGTGATTTTGATGCCGCCTGTAATGTTAATGAAAACATCATATCCAGAGAGTGGAATTTCTAATTTTCTCTCTAAAAGGGCTAAAAGCATGTTGAGGCGATTGTTGTCAAATCCTGTAGCTTGTCGTTTCGCATTAGGTGTATGTGATTCAGAGACTAGAGCCTGCACCTCGAGAATAATAGGGCGGCTTCCCTCCATAATAACAGTAAGTGCAGAGCCGCTCTGCTGAGAGTTACGGTTAAAAAATCGTGAAGCGATATCTGTGGCACTTACAAGTCCTTCTTCTTTCATCTCAAAAACACCTATCTCACTTGTTGCCCCAAAACGGTTTTTAAAACCTCGAAGGATGCGCAGTTCTTGAGAAGAGTCTCCTTCAAAATATAAAACGGTATCGACCATGTGCTCTAAAACTCTCGGTCCTGCGATGGATCCCTCTTTTGTGATGTGTCCGATGATGAAAATTGCCAAACCTTTTTCTTTTGCGATGCGCATTAATTCAAAAGTTATCTGTCTAACCTGCGTGACAGAGCCCGGTGCGGAGCTGATATTTTCGGAGTAGATGGTCTGAATAGAGTCAATAATGAGAAAATCATAGGCTCTATGTTCAAGCTCTACTAAAATCTGTTCAAGGCGTATTTCACTTAATAGATAGAGTGAATCATGATTTGATTTGAGACGATTTGCACGGAGTTTTATCTGTGAAGTGGATTCTTCGCCGGTTACATACAAAACATCTTTTTTTGTTGATGCGATGTTTGCTCCGATTTTAAGAAGCAGGGTGGATTTTCCAACACCGGGACTCCCTCCAATAAGTGTCAGTGAACCGGGAACGATACCGCCGCCGAGTACATTGTCAAGCTCTGTGTCAAGTGAAGAGAATCTATATATCTCTTCTTCGATGACATCGTTGATACTGATGGCTTTTGCAGTAGCAGTAGCAGTGGATGTTGATTTGGTCTGTTTAACAACTTCTTGTTGATGTTCATTCAACTCTATAAAACTGTCCCAAGCACCACAATTGGTACATTTTCCCATCCATTTTGGAGTGGTAAGTCCACAGTGTTGACACTCAAAGAGTACTTTTTTCTTAGCCATAATTTTATCTTTATAGGGAATATTTAAAGGAATTATAGAGTGTTTTGTAAAAAGAGATAGAAAATATGACAAAATGTCATACGAAGAAGCAAAATTTACTCTTGAGCTTCTTCAAAAATAGCATCTAAAAGTCCATCGACAAATTCATATTTGTCAAATGGTGTGAGATTTTCAGGCTGTTCACCTGTTCCTACATATAAAATAGGAAGCTCAAGCGCATACGCGATGGAGAATATACTTCCCCCTTTTGCTGTGCCGTCAAGTTTTGTGATGATGATCCCGTCTATGCCTATCATCTCATGAAAAGCTTTTGCCTGCATGATGGCAGAGTTTCCCTGTGTTCCATCGAGAATGAGAATAGTGCGATGGGGAGCACCGGCATGCGCTCTGTCGCAGATACGGTTGATTTTTTTCAGCTCGTTTGCAAGATTTGTCTGTGTATGCAGACGTCCTGCCGTATCGATGATGACATTATCGAAGCCTTTTGCTTTGGCAGAATCTATGACATCGTAAGCAACTGCAGAGGAGTCGTGCCCCTGTTTTGAAGATACTATGGGAATGTCGAGCTTTTTTGCCCAGAGTGTCAACTGCTCAATCGCTGCAGCACGGAAAGTGTCACCTGCGCCTAAAATAACTTTTTTTCCTTCGTTTTTATACTTTTGTGCCAGTTTTGCAATGGTTGTTGTTTTCCCTGCTCCGTTTACACCAACGATGAGCTCAACGAAAGGAGATGTGTACTTCGGTTCTTTGTAGCTTGTGTAGGCTAGAGTTGCTAAAAGTTTTGAGCGCAGTATCTCACGCGTAATTTTCTCCTGATAGGTCTCACGCAGGATAATTTCGACAAGTTCGTACTCTACGTCTGCTTCAAGAAGAATGTCTTCTATCTCATCTTTTGTAAAAGTGAGCTGTTTTTTTGGAGCTACTGTCTTTATAGCAGCAACAGTTTTCCCAAGTGATTTTTTTATAAATCCAAACATTTATATGCCCAAAGCTCTTTTGATGTCGCTCTCTATGAACTCTTCTTCTACGGCACCTTGGTAGTATTTAAGAAGTTTGCCGTCTTTGTAAAGTACAAGTAAGGGAATACCGAAATTGTTTCCGATTTTGAGTTTTTTTGCTATATCATCTACTAAACGTCTGTTCTGGGAAGAGTTTACCAGCGTATAGTTTGCAGAATATTTTGTTTTGAAAGCTTCCAGTTTTGTATTTGGAATGTTGTCTTCAATACTGACACCGATGACTTTGATCTCATTTTTGTACTTTTTTTGTAGAGAAGCAAGGTGAGAAGCTTCTGCCTGGCACGGAGGACACCATGTTGCAAAGATGTCTAAAATAAGAATTTTTGCATGAGAGTTTTCCAGCGTAAAGCCATCATTTGCTTTTTTAAGTACATATTGCTTATTTGTTGTTGCTGCTGTTAAGACGATTTCATTTTTAGCAAGAAGTGCATTGGCATCTTCATTTTTTTTATCTGAAGAACATCCTTGAAAAAGAAAAGAAAATGCAAGTAAAGATGATAGAAGTGTTGTTTTTAACATGAAAATTTAACCTTTATTTATATATAATATACGAAATTATATCCATAAAGATTTTATATGCCTCTTACAAAAAGTAAATTTCGTCAAAAATGTTTAAAAAAACTTGCAAAGGCAAATAATGAGCGAAGATATTACACGACTTATTTGTCTAATAGAGCACTTTTACGTGAGATAAAGAGCGAAAAAAGAAAAAATATTCTCTTTTATTATCCGTTACCAAATGAAGCAGACATTCGAAAAGTTTTGCAAATAATGAGAAAAAAACATAACATCTATGTCCCGTTTATGGTGGGTAAAAGCTTTAAGATGGTACCATTTAGATTACCGCTTAAGAAAAAAAAGTTTGGTATTTTTGAAGCGGGGAATACATTAAGAGATATTAAAAAAATTGATATAGCCATAGTACCTACAGTTGGTGTTGATGGAAATTTACAGAGAGTTGGTTTTGGAAAAGGAATGTATGACCGTTTCTTTGAAAAATTACAAAAGAGACCCTATACTATTTTTATACAGCCAGAACTTTGTTACACGAAAGAAAAAATATGTGACGCGTATGACGTTACAGGTGATATACTGATAACACCAACAAAAAAGATTATAAACAAGGCTATGCCAAAAAAGAGGAAATAACAGATGTTAAATGAGATACTACTAGGCGGTGGCATTGCCACTGTCAGTGGAGTAGTAGGATTTTTCATCTCTAAAAAAATTACAGGCGCAAATTTTGATATTTATGTCCAACAGGCCCAAGCCAAAGCCAAAGCGATAGAAAATGAGGCACAGACACTTTTAGAGCGTGCACATTTGAAGTCTCGGGAGATTGAGCTTGAAGCAAAAAAAGAGTTTGACAGCGCAAAAAGCCGAGCAAAAGCGGATATGCATCAAAGAGAAGATGCGCTTATTCGTAAAGAGCAGAGTTTTTCACGATATAAACATGATGAAGAACAAAAGATGCAACTCGAGCAAAAAGCCTTGCAAGCGCAAAAAATTAATTTAGAGAGAAATGAAAAATCACTGGCTTCACTGAAAGCACGTTATGAACAAAAAATTGATGAAGCACTCCATGCTATAGAGCATTGTGCCGGTATGACGCAGTATGAAGCAAAAAAGATGCTTCTCAATACCATCGAAGAGAAATCACGCGCAGAGATAGCGCATATTGTAAGACGTTATGAAAATGAGGCCAAAGAAGAGGCTGAGCGAAAAGCGAACTTTATTTTAGCCCAGGCTACAAGCCGTTTTGCAGGAGAGTTTGCAAGTGAACGTTTGACAAATCTGGTGCATCTTGACAATGATGAGCTCAAAGGTCGTATCATTGGAAAAGAGGGGCGCAATATTAAAGCGCTTGAGACACTGTTGGGTGTTGATATCATCATAGATGACACACCAAATGCAATTTTGGTTAGCAGTTTTAATCTCTATCGCCGTGCGATTGCGACAAAGACGCTACAGCTTCTCATAGAAGATGGTAGAATTCAGCCGGCTCGAATTGAAGAGATATTTAAAAAAGTCTCTGATGAGTTTGAATCAAAAATACTTGCAGAAGGCGAAGAGTTAGTCGTTGAATTGAATATTGGTGTCATGCATCCAGAACTTATGAAACTGCTCGGGCGTTTGCGTTACCGTGCAAGTTATGGTCAAAATGCTTTGGCACATACGCTTGAAGTGGCACATTTGGCAGGAATTATGGCTGCAGAGATGGGAGGTGATCCTATTTTAGCAAAACGCGCCGGACTGCTGCATGACATCGGAAAGGCGCTCACGCATGATGTTGATGGAAACCATGTTGATCTCGGAGCAGAAGTGTGCCGTCGTTATAATGAAGACGAAGTTGTTATCAATGCCATTTATGCACACCATGGACAGCAGGAGATTCACTCCATAGAGTGCGGTGCCGTTTGTGCTGCAGATGCACTCTCTGCTGCCCGTCCAGGAGCGCGACGCGAAGTTTTAGAGAGCTTTTTAAAACGTGTAACAGAAATAGAAGACATAGCATCGGCTCATACTGGCGTAAAACAGGCCTATGCTATCAATGCAGGTCGTGAAGTACGAGTCATTGTCAATGCTACTTTGATAAATGATGATGAGTCTGTTTTAATGGCGCGCGAAATTGCTACTGAGATAGAGCAACAAGTGCAGTATCCCGGTGAGATTAAAGTTAATGTTATTCGAGAGAGTAGAGCAGTGGAGTTTGCGAAGTAGAAAACTACTTCGCTTGTTCTATTTTTTAATGGTTACGACGATTGCTCCACGCAGGTCACCCATTTTGTAATGTGTTGCCTTATCTGTAGGGTAACGCGCTTCAATAGCACGTCGTAACTCAACATCAGTGATATCCCCGTGACATTTCAAACATACTTTTTTATGGATAACTAAAGGTTTATAGTATTTGTAAGTATTGCCATCTACCTTTTGAACAATTTGTTTAGGCAGAATGACATTGGCGCTTTTTAGCTGCTTAAGTGCTTCAAGTACAACTGCTTCATCTGCTTCCGGTTTGTTCGCAGGGTTTCTATACTTCATGCTGATGCGTTTTACATTTACGCCTTTTGGCAGCTTCTTATTTACTTTTTGAGTCAATGTGTATGCCTCTTGTGAACAGAAATCAAGCGCTTTCATCGGTCCGCCGGCTTTCATATTCCTTTTCATGTTTTTTCCAAGTGTCTGCAGAAGAAGCTTTGAGCTTTTTTTGCCGGTCTGAACAACTTGTTTAAAGTTTTCATCTTTTTTGCTGTGTGGTGCTGCTAAAAGTAGAGAAGCCGCTAGGCCTGCAATAGTTATAGATTTAAAAATATTCATAAATTCCTCCGGTTTGATTCAAATGTGCAATAATTATAACAAGACTTAGGATAATTTAATGCAAGTTTAACTATAATTCCCTAATTTTTTAAAGACAAGGGAGCATGCCTATGGGTGAATTGTTTACTTTTTTCGGACTGATATCAGAAAATCCTGATTTTCTTTTTCTAACACATATGGTTCTATCTGCATTAATTGCAATTGTACTAGCAAAAGTTGCTATATCAAACTTGCAACTTGTACCAAAAGGTACGCAAAATCTCATGGAAGCATACGTAAATGGTGTATTAGATATGGGTACTGATGTTATGGGTAAAATCCACGCTCGTAAATATCTTGCTTTAGTCGCGACAATAGGCCTTTTTGTTTTTATCGCTAACTTTATAGGTATTATTCCAGGTTTTGAAGCACCATCAGCTAACTTAAATATGACGCTTACTTTAGCACTTTCTGTATTTGTTTACTATAACTATGTTGGTATCAAAACACATGGTGTGGTTAAATACTTTGCACACTTCACTGGTCCAGTGTGGTGGTTGGCATGGTTAATGTTCCCAGTTGAGATTGTATCTCACTTCTCACGTATTATCTCTCTTAGCTTCCGTCTTTTTGGTAATATCAAAGGAGATGATATGTTCTTAGCGGTAATATTAATGCTCGTTCCATGGATTATGCCTCTGATTCCATTTGCTCTTTTAACGTTTGGTGCATTCCTACAGGCATTTATCTTCATGATGCTTACATATGTTTACCTTGCTGGTGCAATTGTAGTAGAAGAACACTAGAACTTTTTTATGCAAAAAGATATCTATGGGCGAATCATAAACTTTTTGCTTGGAGCATCCTGGGCTATTGTCCTCTTAGGTGCTCTCATCACTTTTAAGCTTTTTATAACGCTAGGTTTAGCTCTGGCAATCTTTCTTACGCTTTTATATACCATTATTTCTCTCTTTTTAATCCTTGGACTTGATGCCTTTTTAGTTAATAAAAAAAGACTCCAAGAGGCTCAAAAACAGACAAAACTGCTAGAAGAGATTAAAAACGGTATGTTAAACTAAGCTGCAAATTACTATACTCTTTACTCTGCGTGTACTCTACAGGCTGTTTAAAGCTAAAGAGTGTGCTTACATAAGATAAAATAAACTTCAAGCCATTATTGCTTTTTGGCGTTAAAGCCAAAGATATAGCAGGAATAGATTTATTGTATCTGTCAACATTGTAAAAATCCAACGAATAGTTATCTTTGCCAAACAGTTGTGTCGACAAAAACAAAAGTAAAATTGTCGTAAATAGTGTTTTCATAATTTCTCCCTGTTATTCAATGTAAAAACATTAGTACAGTAAAATTATGATAGATAAAGAAAAAATGCAGAATATAAATACATTTGGTAGTCTGGCAATCTTTTTACAAAGACCCATAACTTTCCGTACTTACTTCACAGTAAGGTTGGCTTTTCTTATATTTATCAATACATTAATTATACCGAAATTATTTTTTTTATGCAAGTTCATAATAATTTTATGGGAATAACGTCTTTTAAAGCATTGCTTAGTTAAAATGTATAAATTTAATTTATTTCATTTAAGGAAAACTATGTTCGAAGTAGTTATAGGGCTTGAGGTCCATGTACAGTTAAATACAAAATCAAAACTTTTTTGCTCGTGTGCTACGAGTTTCAATCACAAACAAAACTCAAATACCTGCCCTACATGTTTAGCACTTCCCGGTGCATTACCCGTTCTTAACAAAGAGGTTGTGCATAAATCAATTATGCTAGGAACTGCACTTGATGCAACCGTGAACAGAGTCTCTTACTTTGACAGAAAATCTTACTTTTATCCGGATTCTCCCTCTGCATATCAAATCACGCAGCTCTATACACCGATAGTTGAACATGGAAAACTGCAAATAGATTTTGAAGATGGCTCAAACAAGACCATTCGTATCAACCGTGCACATATTGAAGCAGATGCAGGAAAGAACATTCATGACGGTGATATCTCGAAAGTTGATCTCAACCGTGCGGGAACACCCCTTTTAGAGATTGTAAGTGAGCCTGATATGAGTAGCGCCGAAGAGGCAATCTTGTACCTTAAAAAACTGCATTCAATTATCCGTTATTTAGATATCGGTGATGCAAATATGCAAGAAGGGTCATTTCGTGTGGATGTCAATGTTTCTATTCGTCCAAAAGGTGAGGAGAAGCTTTATACTCGTGTAGAGATTAAAAACATCAACTCGTTTCGATTTATACAGCGTGCTATTGAGCTTGAAGTGGCACGGCAGAGTGAAGCGTGGGAAGATGGTCTTTACGAGCAGGAGATATGCCAAGAGACACGTCTTTTTGATCAGGTAAAACAAGAGACCCGTTCTATGCGTGGAAAAGAAGAAGCTGCTGATTACAGATATTTTCCAGAGCCTGACCTGCTTAAATGTGTTGTTACCGATGCGATGATGGAAAAATATACAAAAATTCCTGAACTTCCAGATGCTAAAAAAGAGCGTTTTATAAGCGAATACAGTATGAATGAATATAATGCTGCGGTGATCACATCAAGCGTTGAAATGGCAAACTTCTTTGAGACTATGATGCGTCAAGAGGGTGTGAGTGCTAAAACTGCTACAACATGGCTTAGTGTTGAATTGCCGTCTCGTTTAAAAGGTGAAGTAAATCTTATAAATTCTCCTGTCGATGCAAATAAACTGGGCTTTTTGGTCAAACGTATTGATGATAAAAGTATCAGTGGTAAAGCGGCTAAAGAGGTTCTTGATTACCTGATGGAAAATGCAGATACAGATGTTGATGAAACCATTGAGAAACTTGGGCTTAAACAGGTGACAGACAGTGGTGCCATTGAAGCGATGTGTGATGAAATCATTAATGCCAATTCTGAAAAAGTCGAACAGTTCAAAGGTGGAAAAGAGAAACTCTTTGGTTTCTTTGTTGGTCAGGTAATGAAAGCCAGCAAAGGAAGTGCAAATCCGCAGACTGTAAATGAGATATTAAAATCAAAGCTTAGTTAATGAACTTTTTTATTCGTCTTTTAGTTGATTTTGCTTACTTTTTAGATACTTCTGTCTGGTATCAAAAGAAAAGACGATTTTTTTATAATTTACTTGAAAATGACGACTATAAGTACAAAAAGTATTTTGATGTATTTATGATGATTCTTATTTTCATTAGTGTTTCCATCTTAATATATGAAGTAAAACGAACAGCGCATGATGCCTTAAAATTTTTTAATGCATATATTGTCTCGTTAATATTTCTAATAGAGTATCTTCTGCGTCTATGGATATCAAGCAGTGTCTCCAAGGTTATTATTCACCAAGATGAATATAGTGACCTTTTAGGTCAAAAATTTGATCTGTTATTTGTTATAAAGCGTATAGCAAAAGATAAACTAGAGTATATTGTCTCTCCAAAAGCACTTATTGACTTCTTTGCGATTATGCCTTTTTTCCATGAACTCAGACTGCTGCGTATTTTCATACTCTTTCGAGTCTTTAAACTTTTTCGATATACAAAAAGTTTTCAAACTTTTACTTCTGTATTAGCTACAAAGAAATTTGAATTTTTAACGCTTGGAATGTTTGCAGCTATTGTCATCTTTGTCTCTTCTGTGTTGATATATGTCATGGAAGCGAATAATCCAAACTCTTCTATTGATACCCTGTATGAAGCTGTTTACTGGTCTATAGTAACCATCTCTACTGTTGGATATGGTGATGTTACCGCTGTGACACAAGAGGGACAGTTTGTGTCTGTTGTAGTCATTTTTGCCGGAATTGCCGTCATCGCTTTTACGACTTCACTCTTTGTCTCGGCATTTACTGAAAAACTCGAAGATATTAAAGAGAGTAAAACTATTCAAGATGTCTCAAAATTTAAAAGAGTATACATCATATGCGGTTATGAAAGCATCGCTAGAGAAGTGGCTAAAAAACTCTTACGTTCAAAGATGCATATTGTTGTTTTGGATGATGATGCCACAAGGGTGGAACTGGCAAAAAAGGATGGTCTTGAAGCACTTAATTATAATCCGGGGAGTGTAGAGAGTTATAAAAAACTCAATTTGGATTTTGACAAACATGTGCAAACGGTACTTTGCCTACGAGAGAATGATGTGCAAAATGTTTATACTGCTTTGACAATACGCTCAATAAACGACAATGTTAAAATTATGTCGCTGCTTATGAATCATGCCAATAAAAGTAAACTTGTCTATTCAGGTGTTAATGAAATTTTATATGATAAAGAGTTTGTTGGTCTGATTGCACGTGAATATGTCGGACAACCTGTTGCTTTTGAAGCTATTCATGCGCTACGCGCAGAAGAGAGTAATATAAAAATAGAAGAGATTCTCATAACAGAGCGTGTTTCACAGACGACAGTAACGGTAGGTGATTTGGAAAATATAAAATTTCGTGTTGTTCTGCTTGGAATTCACAAAAAATCAAGTGGAAGATTTTATTTCAATCCTATTGACAGTACGCTTTTAGAAACAGGAGACTTTTTACTCGTAATTGGGAATTATATGTTCATTCGAGAGTTTATGAAAAGTTTATCAAAAAAAGAGAAGATGAAAGGATAATTTATGGGCTTACGAAGTGCGCTGATTTTTGGTAATAACGAATATGGTTTAGAGATAGCCAGAAACGTAACAAATAAATATAAAAGTGTAACTGTCTTTAGTCTCAGTGGTATCGAAGAGTATGTAGAAGATAATCACTATAAATTTGAAGAGTTCGACCTCAGTGAGAACTGGGATACTTTAAGTTCTAAGTATGCTATGGAAGAGTCCATTATATTTTGCAGTTTGAGTGATGAAGCAAAAAATATCTTTTTAACAATCTCTCTGCGTTCTGCTTTTAAAGATGTGAGTATTATCGCCTTGGCAAAAAACAATGAAGATGCAAATAAACTAAAAATGGCAGGTGCTTCGAAGGTGATTCCAATCGTGGAAACAACGGCAAGTATCATAACGGATATGTTGAAAAAACCTATTATTACAGATGTTCTGCATAAGATACTGTATGATGACAGTAAACTCAAACTGGTGCAGATTGAAGTGAAAGATGCAAGCTGTTTTGGAGGTAAATATCCGGCTGAGATTGAGTGGAGTAGAGACCATGGTGTTTTAGTCATCTCTATGATGCATAAAGGTAAGTCACCAGAGTTTATATACTCCTCAAAAACAAAGCACAACCTCGTAGAAAATGGTGATCTTTTCATTGTTGTCGGATATGAGGCAGACTTGGAAGAGTTTAAAAAATTTCTAGGTGGCGGAGTATGTTAGTAGGAGTGATTGGAGCTGGTAAGTGGGGGAGTGCACTTCATTTTGCACTGAGTCAAAACCGTGAAGTGCTCATCACGTCTCGTAGAAAAAGAGCGATGAAAAACTTTGTCTCCTTAGAAGAGATACTTGAGTGTGATTATCTTGTTTTAACCGTTCCAGCGCAACAGGTTGCACAGTGGCTCGAAGAGAATTTTATCTTTAAAAACCAAAAAATTTTAGTAGCCTCAAAAGGGATTGAAGCGACAAGTGGCAGATTTCTCAATGAAATATATAGCAGCTATGTTCCTGATGAAAATATAGCTTTTCTCTCAGGACCCTCTTTTGCAACAGAGGTCATGCAGTCGTTGCCTACGGCACTTGTTATCAACTCTTCGAATGAAACAGTTGCGCATGATTTTGCAAAACTCTTTCCCTCTTTTATTAAAACATATACATCAACAGATGTTGTCGGTGCCGAGATAGCGGGAGCTTATAAAAATGTCATTGCTATTGCTGCAGGTATCTGCTCAGGCTTGGCACTTGGGAACAATGCTTCTGCCGCACTTATCTCACGCGGGCTTGTTGAGATGGAGCGTTTTGGTGCTGCATATGGTGCAAAAAAAGATACCTTTTTAGGTCTGAGTGGGGCAGGGGATCTGTTTCTAACAGCCTCTTCTACGATGAGTAGAAATTTCCGCGTAGGATTGGGATTGGCGAAAGGACTCACGCAAGAGGAAATATTAAATGATCTTGGAGAAGTGGCAGAAGGCATAGGTACTGCATACGCATTGCAAGAGATCGCTCTGAAGGATGATCTTTATCTTCCAATAGCCAGAGAAGTCCATGCTGTACTAGAAGGGAAAAGTTCACAGGAATCTCTGCGAGACCTGCTGAGCAATTAAGGAAAAAGATGGGTAAGTATAGAAAACAGCTTTTTAAAATATCCATAGGTTTAATAATAGGACTGTTTATCTATATGCTGGGTTTGACTGTTTTTGACGAACGCCAAAGCAGACTGCTTGGTGTCATTGCTTTTTTAGTTGTTCTATGGACAAATGAAGCCTTACATTTGGGTGTTATCTCTCTTTTGCCTATCATTCTTTTTCCGGCTTTGGGTATTATTTCTACCAAAGCAACGACAGTCAACTATGCCCACCCTATTATCTACCTCTTTTTGGGTGGTTTTTTACTTGCTATTGCGGTAGAGAAGACAAAACTGCATATTTACATCGCAGACAAAATACTTGGAATCTTCCCGGCAACACCGCGAGGGATGATATTTTCTTTGGCCGTAACCTCTGCATTGTTGAGCTCTATACTCTCTAACACGACAACAACACTGCTGCTTATAAGCATTGCAATTTTCATTACAGAAAACATAAAACTAAAGATGCGTTTTGCTCTAGCTATTGCCTATGGTGCCAGTGTCGGTGGAATTTTAACTCCCATTGGAACGCCGCCAAATCTCATACTTTTAGGAGTTATGCAAGAACACGGTATGGAGCTTATTCCATTTTTTCAATGGATGTGGATGGTTGCACCTCTGGTTATTTTAATGCTTGTCAGCGTGAGCTTTCTCTTGGGTGTCGGGGTGAGTGATGTTGCCATCCAACGAGAGGCAACAAGCACTGCTTTAGACACTGCTCAAAAAAAAGTTTTACTCCTGCTTGGTTCTTTAATAGTGCTGCTTTTGGTGAATGCACCAATGAAACCATTTTGGCCCGGACTTGGTTTGAGTGAAAGTGGTATTTTACTCGCCTTTGGTCTTGTCCTCTTTATAACGCCGTTTCATATTTTAGAATGGGATGAAGACAGTAAAAAAGTTCCCTATTCCATTATGTTTTTGTTTGGTGCAGGGTTCTCTATAGCCAAAGCATTTTCGCAAACCGGTTTAGCCGATAAACTTGCATCTTATCTTCTGGATATGACGACGATAACACCAATTTTATTACTTCTGAGCGTTGCACTGCTCATTACATTTACAACAGAGATAACATCAAATACAGCACTCATCTCAATTATGCTGCCTGTCGTTTATTCAGTAGCCGAGCAATCAGGAATCAACACAACCTTCTTTATGATGGTGGCAACTGTCTGTGCATCCTATGCCTTTATGCTCCCTATTGCGACACCGCCAAATGCTATAGCTATGAGCAGTGGCGTAGTCAATGTAAGAGATATGATAAAGTACGGAATCGTGCTTAATATCTTGGGTATTTTCTTTATTGTAATGATTGCAGAGTTCTTTTGGAAAGGCGTGCTCTCTTAAGCACTCTCTTCGTCATTCTCTTTTTTTTCTTTGCCTCTTTTATAAAAAGTGTAGAAATCTTTGAAAATAAGAAACAAACAATAAAACCACAAAGCGTTGAGTACGTAGTTGCCTTGCATACCATTGTGGTAAAGGAAGGGAAAACCTACTACATAGGGCCATTTAAAAAAGTAAAAAAACAGAACACCTGAGCCATATAATTCTTTCATACATCTATGTTATCCAAGTATAATGAAAAATCTGATAAAATTTTGAAATTTTTTTAAGGATTTGGTATGGTTGTTCACATTGTAATGTTTCAGTTCAAAGAGGAAAATAAGGTTTTAAATATCGCAAAAGTTCAAGATAAACTTGAGAAACTTGAGGGTAAGATTGATGTCTTAAAAACGATGGAAGTCGGGATTAATTTTAATGAATCTGAGCGTGCTATGGATCTTTCACTCTATTCTATTTTCGAGAGCGAAGAAGATCTTAAAGCATACGCTATGCATAAAGAGCATCTCAAAGTGCTTGAGTTCATTAAAGAGGTGACATTTGAGTCTAAAGTTGTCGATTATATTTTAGATTATCCTGTAGAATAGATTTTCATTCATAAATATAATGACGATAAAACAAAATAAAAAATAGACTTAAATCGTCAAGTTACTTCAAAACTGTTTTAAAGAATTATACTCACCTTGGTTATCATTGTGAAAATATAATTTTAAAGGATAAGCTATGTCTAAAATAGGAACAGAGCCGGAATTACGTGATATGGATGATTACAATACACTTACAGGCGAAAAAAAGAAAATAGTCTGGACAGTTATTGTTATAGGACTTTTAATAGGTGCAGGTTTTGTGTTGGCATCGAAAGTTTATACGGACAAAGGGGATGTCATAAAAACAGATGACCCAATCAATGCTGTCCCTCTAAGTAAGAATATTTCTATTAAATAATTTAGTTATAATGATATAGATTTTGAAAAGGTAATTTTAATGGTAATGACAATTGTAGGTATATATACTTTTTATGTGGCACTCTCAGTCTATACAAGTGTGATGCAGATTGGTTATATTAATATAGCAAAAAGAAAAACTCCTATTTTGCTAGGTGCAGGTGATTTTTTAAAAGCGGGAAATTATGGAGTAGCAAAAGAAAAACTTGCAATTGTGAACACTTTTGTAGATTATCTGGTTTTTATCGCATGGATCGGTTTTGGTATTCAAGTGTTACAGCATCAGTTTTTTATGCTTGCAGATGATGCGATAAAAAATATTGTTATAGTTATGGGCTTTGTTGTCATTAACTATTTTATCTCGCTTCCGTTTTCTTATTATGAGAAGTTCGTCATTGATGCAGAGTATGGCTTTAACAAGTCATCTCTAGGACAGTGGGTAAAAGATACACTCATCTCATTTGTGATGATGATTGTGCTTGGCGCTTTAGTTGTTTGGGGAATCTATGCAATCATGACAAATTTTGCACTCTGGTGGCTCTGGAGTTTTCTCTTTATTTTTGCTATAGTCATCGGTATCAATATGCTCTATCCGACATTTCGTGCGATGTTCTTTGACAAACTCAAGCCTTTAGAAGATGAAGAACTTGACAGTGAAATAAAGCGCCTTATGGATGCGACAGGCTTTATCAGCTCAGGTGTCTTTGTCAGTGATGCAAGTAAGCGCGATGCACGACTTAATGCCTACTTCGGTGGCTTTGGAAAGACAAAACGTGTTGTCCTTTTTGATACACTTTTAGAAAAGCTTACGACAAAAGAACTTCTGGCTGTACTTGGACATGAGCTTGGGCACTTTGCTCACGGAGATATCTATAAAAACATTGCACTTGTAGGGGCGATGCTCTTTGCTATGTTTGCTATCTTTGGAAATCTTCCTGAATCTTTATATATGGAGTTGGGACTTCCTCAAGCACCATATGTCGTGATGATTTTATTGATGCTCTTTATGCCTGTGCTCGGGTTTATCATGATGCCTATTATGGGAATAGTCAGCCGTCATAACGAATACGAAGCAGATAAAATAGGGAGTGAACTTGGTGGTGCTGCAGGGGCAATAGAACTTGCAAACGCGCTCCAAAAACTGGTAACGGAAAATAAGAGTTTTCCACTTTCACATCCGATGTATATCTTCTTTCATTACACACATCCTCCAGTTATCGAGCGGCTCAAAGAGCTTGGCGTTGACATTGGCTACATAGATGAGAGTGGATTAGCAGGCAAATGCGACGCAAATATTTAGTCCAAGAGCTCTTGCGTGAGACGACCCAAAAGCTCACGCAAGCAGGCATCGAACGTGCTGCACGTGAGGCACAACTTCTCTTTATGGCTTTTTTTGAAAAAGACGAACTCTGGCTCATCTCTCATCAAAAATCTGAAGTAGAAGTTGAAGAGGCTTTCTTTCACTGGGTAGAGCGCAGAAGCAAAAATGAGCCTTTTGAGTACATAGTCAACAGGGTAAGTTTTTACAGTGAAGAGTTCTACATAGATGAAGGTGCTTTGATTCCTCGTCCTGAAACGGAATTGCTCATTGATGAGATTGAAAAAAATGTAGTTGACAAAGATGCCGTGATGATTTTTGTTGAAGTTGGTGTAGGTAGCGGTATCATCTCCATAATGTTGGCAAAAAAGTTTAAAAATGCAAAGATTATAGCGATAGATATCTCTTCTCAAGCATTAAGAGTTGCACAAAAGAACATCGAGAAGTTTGGATTGCAAGAGAGAATAGAGCTGCGCGAAGGTTCACTTTTAGAGCCCATAGTAGAGAGTATAGATTATCTTGTTTCAAATCCTCCCTACATTGCAGCTGATGCAATGCTGGAGTCTAACCTCTCGTATGAACCGCAAAACGCTCTTTTTGGCGGGAGTGTCGGTGATGAAATCATTCAAAAACTGCTTGATGAAGTCTTAAAGCGTAAGATTAGATTTTTTAGCTGTGAGATGGGTTATGACCAAAAAGATAAAATACAGAATTATTTAAAAAATAAAAATTTTTCAAGCCTCGAGTTTTATAAAGACTACTCCGCATTTGACAGAGGCTTTACATTAAAGGTATAGATTTGTTAAAAAGAAATATGTATTTAGATTTTAGTTATTTGCTAGTGGTGGCAGCGAGTTTTGGTGCTGTACTTGTTTTGGGTGCTATTGTCGCTCCTGTCATTTTTCACAGTGACAAATACTTAGCAGGGATGCTCATCGACCATTATAACATGGGTATCATTATGGGCGAGATTTTTCGTAGATTTGCCTACTGGAGTTACTTTTTAGCCGCTTACATCGCTTTTTATGAAGCCTATATGTACAAGCGTGGACAGCGTGACGCGCTTGTCTTTGGCGCAGCAGTCACAGCTATTTTTTCTTCTTTGATGTTCTCGGTTGTCTATGTACCGAAGATTCTCTCTATGCAGTCAATGGGAAAAGAGGCAACACAGAGCGACACTTTTGCCAACATCCACATAGCAAGCGAGATAGATTTTAAACTTTTAGCCGCAGCATTGTTGGTGCTTTTTATAAGAAGGTTGATGCTGCTTCGTATTGATTAAGTAGAGCTATTAACGATTTTTTAACACTTTGTTCGGTATCATCTTATAAAAAATAAGGTGATGCTTTTATGTTCGTTTTTAAACTTTTTTTCTTTCTCTCTCTTTTGACTTTTACAAATCTTTTTGCTTATCCTAACTATTCTCACGCAGTGAAAGAGAAGAAGATGTACCCTATGGGGAAGAAGATATTTGAGATGAAGTGCTCTGGTGTGGATGTTTCACACTACGAATCTTATGATGCTCTGCTTGTGGGAATTGCTAAGACAAAAGAGTGCTCACGGCTCAAAGCTTCTTATCAAGAGGCATTAGCACTCTATCTTTGGGATGTGAAGCGGGAGAAAAAAGTTGCGAACAAGTATGCGAAAATTCAAGTATCGCATGATGAAAAATGTCCTGTATGTGGAATGTTTTTGTACAAGTACCCGCGTTGGGTGAGTATGATAGAATATAATGATGGCAAAAAGCTTTACTTTGATGGAATGAAAGATCTGATGAAGTACTATTTTGAGCATAAAAAAGGGGTGAAACTTATGCTCACGCAAGGCTACTACACACAAGAGACCATAGCGGCAAAAGATGCCTACTTCGTTCTTGGAAGTGATGTGTATGGCCCTATGGGAAATGAACTTGTTGCGTTTAAAGATAAAGAGCGCGCAAAAAACTTTCTTTTCGATCACCACGGCAAAAAAATTCTTAGTTTTGATGCAATAACACCACAGACGGTATATAAACTCGATGAGTAAGATAAACTTCTATCTGCTGGAGTATGCCTACACCTACATTCTGCGCCATAAAAGTAAAAATTTCTTCATCGTTACTGTTTTTACACTTTTAGTGGCACTCCTTGCAAGCCTCTTTTTTATCACGACATCAGTAGAGCATGAACTGACAAGTCGCATAGAAAATCAACCTGACATTGTCGTGGAAAATTATCAGGCAGGAAAACCCTCTAGCATTAATGTTTTACTTTTAGACAAACTCTTGGAAATCGACGGCATAAGTTCGGGAAAAATAAGAGTGCAGGGGAGTTATTATTTTCGTGCAAAAGATAAAACTTTTCATATTGTTGGTATAGATGCTTTTGAACAGCAAAATGATCCTTTCATACAAAAATTGCTCAATATCTATGATCTAAACAGTTCATCGATGCTTGTGAGCAAAAGTGTGCAAGATGTCATGAAAAAAGCATATTATACGGATTATTTTAATTTTATAAAACCCGATGGGAATTTACAACGAGTCTACATAAAAGCGAGTTTTGATACAGCTAAGAGAGTTGAGTTAAAAAATTTGATAGTGATGCAAAAAGAGACGGCAAAAAAGATTTTTGGATATGCAGCGAATCAAGCGACAGATATCGCTTTGGATGTGGCAAATAAAAATGAGTTGGACTTTATTAGCTCAAAAATTCGTCTGATATTGCCAAATGTTAAGGTAATATCAAAAAATGATTTGCGTGTAAAGTATGAAAAACTCTTTAATTATGACAGTGGTGTATTTCTTTCGCTCTTTGTCATTGCCATTTTCACTTTTTTTGTCATTATTTACGATAAAGCTAATGGGCTTAGTAGTGAAGAGAAACGTGAGATAGGGATTTTAAAGGCTTTGGGTTGGAGAGTAGAAGATGTTTTACATGCAAAATTTTATGAAGCGGCCTTGCTCTCTTTTTTCTCTTTTTTCTTAGGATTATTACTGGCTTTTATTTATGTATTTATCCTCAAAGCACCACTGCTTGGGGATATTTTTATGCATGAGAATCTTTTGAATATTCACACATTTAGACTCGATGTTTATGTGGAACTCTCTTATGTGTTGTTGATATTTTTACTCTCTGTGCCTATTTATATAGCAGCAACTTTGATACCTTCGTGGAGAGTTGCCACACTTGATGCTGACGAGGTGATGCGATGATACGTTTAGAGAATGTTTCAAAAATATATGATGGCAATATCAGAGCGCTTGAAAATATAGATCTCTCATTTGGCGAGGGCGAGCTTGTCATCCTTAAGGGTGTCAGCGGAAGTGGGAAGAGTACGATTCTCTCACTTGTTGCAGGGTTATCTAAGCCGACAGAGGGAGAAGTGATAGTAGATGGCAAAAAGATATCGAAACTACCTGACCATTTTGCGGCGACCTATCGAAGAGACAACATTGGAATCGTTTTTCAAAAGTACAATCTCATTGCCGAACTCACTGCCGAGGAAAATGTTCTGCTGCCACTGTTTCCACTCAATCTGCCAAGAGAAGAGATGCATACGAAGTCGAGTAAAGCACTTGCAATGTTCTCAATCGAGCATAAGGCAAAACTTGTCGTGAGAAACCTCTCAGGCGGGGAGCAGCAGAGAGTTGCCATAGCAAGAGCGAATGTGAATGAACCGAAGATTATTTTGGCAGATGAACCGACTGCAAATCTCGATGAAAAGCTCTCACGTGAGTTTATAGAGATACTGCGTGAGCTTAAATCTAAAAAGAGAAC
>Ga0256829_1000562_pt1 | contig 36372 bp, 41 predicted proteins | sample 131447metaG_FD_185979 | JGI IMG/M metagenome (GOLD analysis project Ga0256829, IMG submission 185979) | Hydrothermal vent microbial communities from Lau Basin, Pacific Ocean - 131-447 | ecosystem: Environmental > Aquatic > Marine > Hydrothermal vents | place: Pacific Ocean: Lau Basin | collected... | reverse complement strand
ATATTATAGGCAATGAAAGCATTAATGCAGCAAAAAAAGATACTTTGATGGCTGTAAAAAAAGGCTCTTGAACTTTGGTAAAAATCACATGTGAGCCATCAGGCAAAACACCATTAAGTGGAGCAATCATCCATGCCAACAATGGCTCCCAAAAGGAGAAGCAGACAAAAAATAGGATAAATATCGCAGCTAGAGAGATGCCAAGTCTTTTTCTAAGTTCAGCCAAATGTGGTCTTAATTCATCAAACATTAAATATCTTCCTTATCATTTGTGATTATACTATCTTTATTCATAGGGTTTTGTATGATTTTTTTTGTCTCTAATGCATCATTTTTTAAATCTTTTATGGATTCGCTAATATCTTTTGTACTACTCTTTATCTCTTCTAATTCATCGACTGAGAGCTGTTTCTTGACGCTATTAGCAGTGGATGTAAGCTGTTTTTTGTACTCTAGCGCCTCCTCTTTTAATTCACTCATTTTTATCTCTTGCTCAATCGAAGATTTTGCTTCATTTATACTACTTTTAAAGCTTTTAAAAAATTTTGCTATTTGCACCATAGCTTCAGGCAGTTTATCAGGACCCAAAAAAAGAATGGCTATAACCCCTATCAAAAGTAACTCACTAAAACCCATACCAAACATATTTACACCTTAAGTAAGTTTAAATAACTGAACTTTGCCTATTGTAGTGCGTAAAGGTCAGTTAAAGAAGAGGATTATATCCTATTTTTAATCAAAGAAAGATAAATATAGTATAATGTTGGAAAACTTTATAGGGATAAAATGGATATGAAGACTTCTCTGCTTTTACTAAATATGGGCGGACCAAACAATCTATCAGAGGTAAAACTCTTTTTAAACAATATGTTTAATGATAAAGCGATAATCGGTGCACCAAAATTTATAAGAAAAATGATAGCTTATTACATAGTAAAGAGTAGGCTAAAAGAGGCTACAAAAAATTATGAAGCAATAGGTGGTAAATCTCCGATAGTTGGGTTTACAAAAGAGTTGGTAGAGGTGCTAAAAAAGGAGTTAAAGATAGATGTTCGATACATAATGCGATATACTCCACCAAATGCTCGAGAAGTTTTGGGTGAAATCAAGGATTTTGATAGATTTTATGTAGTGCCTTTGTATCCTCATTTTTCAAGTACTACAACCAAATCTTCTCTTGATGATTTATTTGAAAATGCCAAAAAATTAGGAATTTCAAGAGATAAATTTAGAGTTATTGAGAAATATTATGATGATAAAATTTATAACAAAACTGTCGTACAAAAGATAAAAGAGGCTTTAGGAAAGGATGATGCAAGTGAGTTTGAACTTGTATTTTCAGCTCATGGTTTGCCGCAAAAAATCATAGACAATGGTGACCCCTACATGTATCAAATCAAACAAAATGTCTTTCGAGCAAGGCAGGAGCTTATAGCGCAAAATATCTTTTTTTACAAAACTCATCTTGCATACCAATCAAGACTTGGTCCGATTGAGTGGATAAAACCATATCTTGATGAAAAACTTAAAAAACTCAAAAAGCCAAAAGTGATAATCTATCCTATAGCCTTTTTGATTGATAATTCAGAAACAAAATTTGAACTTGACATTGAGTATAGAGAGATAGCAAAAAATTTGGGTTTTGACGATTATAGGGTTGCTGGTGCCCCAAATAAAGATATATCGAAGACTATCATTAGACTTGTTGCAATATAGAGATTGCATTGCAGTTCTGATAAGGAAAAATAAATATTAGAGTAACTGCAAACTAGTTAGTGATAAAAAGAGCTATTTCGTCGCTTAAGAGATAGTTTGTATTGTGGATTTTATTGTGTTTGATTTCTATTTTACCACTTTTTGTTAATGTCTCTATATTTTCTAGCTCTTTTTTGTTGAACTCGCTAAGTTTTACACCGATTTTACTTCTGAGTCCAAGGAAGATTTTCTCTATATGCATCTCCCTAGTTTTTAGAAATTCTGTCTCTTTTAGTGTTGGATTTTTTATATACCCCTCTATCTTTTTAGGCGGATAAAATCTTCTGTCTTTAAAAAAACCAACAGCTCCTGCACCAACTCCTATATAGTCATCATATTCCCAATACCCAAGATTGTGTATGCTATTATAGACTCCAAAGTTTGATATCTCATATTGAGGGAAACCGCTTTTTTCTATCAAATTTGTAAAAAATGTGGCAAGTTCTATCGAGTCAACTGCGACTTTTGGGGTTTTGTGAAACGGTGTATTTTCTTCTATCGTGAGTGAATATGCACTGATATGATTTATCGGCAAACTCTTTGCAATCTTCAAATCTTCTATTAGCAACTCCTTTGTGTCCATGCTAGTGCCGTATATCAAATCAAGTGAGATATTTTCAAATCCAACTTCGCTTGCTTTTGTTATAGCTTTAATTGCTTGTGTTTTATTGTGATTTCTTCCTAAGAATTTTAGTTTTTTTTCATCAAAACTTTGCACTCCAAAGCTGATTCTATTTACTCCCATTTTTTTCATACCCTCTAGCCACAAAGGTGTTGCAGAGTTTGGATTTGCCTCTGTGGTTATTTCGGCATCATCTTTCAGATATGGCTTAATAAGATCAAAAAAAGGTATGTAGAGTTCAGTTTTTATGCTAGAGGGAGTTCCTCCGCCTATAAAGAGTGATTTTATAGAGTTTTTATCTGGTTTAAATAGAGATAATTCAGACTTTAACTGCTTGATGCAGGAGTGCATGTAGGAGGGTTTCAAATCAAATTTATCTACATAAGAGTTAAAAGCACAGTAGTGGCACAAGCTGTCACAAAATGGTATATGCAGGTATATGAGCATTTAAGTCCTTAGTAATCACTTTTTTGGTATTATTTTATCTAAAATAACACAGCGGAAAGTAAACATGTCAGAAATAAAAAAATACAGACCAAATGTGGCAGCAGTGATACTATCAAGCAGATACCCTTTGGTTTGTGAGTTTTTTATCGCAAGAAGAGATGACATGGACAATGTTTGGCAATTTCCACAGGGTGGCATCGACGAGGGAGAGAGTGCAAAAACAGCACTTTTTAGAGAGTTAAAAGAGGAAATAGGCACCAATGAGATAGAGATATTGTCAAAATATCCTGAAGAGATTAGTTATGATTTTCCAAAAACAATAGCCAAAAAAATGTATCCGTTTGATGGGCAGAGGCAGAGCTATTTTTTGGTTAAATTAAAAGATGATACAAAGATAAATTTAGATACTAAGCATCCAGAGTTTGATGCTTATAAGTTCGTGAAACGAAAAGATATATTTGAGCTAGTTACATATTTTAAACGACCAGCTTATCAGAAAGTTATTAATTATTTTAAGAAAGAGGGCTATTTGTAAAATGCTTGTTGTGCAGAAGTATGGCGGTACTAGTGTTGGTAGTGTCGAAAGAATAAAAGAGGTTGCAAAAAGAGTTGCAAAGAGAAAAGAGTCAGGAGATGACATAGTAGTTGTGGTTTCTGCTATGAGTGGAGAGACAAATAAGTTGCTAAAGTTAGCAGGAGAGTTTAGTCAGAATCCAAAAAAAAGAGAGATGGATCTACTGCTTAGTTCAGGCGAGAGAGTTACAAGTGCACTTTTAGCTATCGCTCTTACAGAGATGGGTTATGAGTCAACAGCCCTTAGTGGCAGACAAGCTGGAATAGTCACAAATAAAAAACATACGCAAGCAAGGATAGAGCATATAAATATCAAATCTATGGAGCGTGAGTTGGGAGATGGCAAGATTGTAGTTGTTGCTGGATTTCAAGGTATCACCGAAGTTGGTGAAGTCTCCACTCTTGGTCGAGGTGGAAGCGACTTAAGTGCCGTGGCGATTGCAGGAGCACTGAATGCAGATATTTGTGAAATTTATACTGATGTTGATGGTATCTATACGACTGATCCTAGAATTGAACCAAAGGCAAAAAAACTAGATAGAATTAGCTACGATGAGATGCTAGAGCTTGCGAGTTTGGGGGCAAAAGTCTTACAGACAAGATCAGTTGAACTTGCTAAAAAATTGAGTGTGAATTTGGTCACAAGAAGTAGCTTCAATGATAATGAAGGCACATATATTTTAAAAGAAGAGGATATCATGGAAAAACCATTGGTGAGTGGAATTGTTATAGATAAAGACCAAGCTAGAGTTACCCTAAGAGGAGTCAGCGACAAACCAGGAATCGCTGCTGAGATTTTTAGAAAACTAGCATCCGAGGGTATTAATGTTGATATGATTATACAAAATGTTGGTGTGGATGGCTCTACAAATTTAGGATTTACTATCCACCAAGATGAGCTTGACATGACAAGAGACGCTATGGAAGCCATAGGTGCTTCACAAAGCGTAGAGTTTGATAAAAATATCGTAAAAGTTTCTGTTGTGGGTGTCGGTATGAAGTCACACAGTGGTGTTGCCTGTACAGCATTTGACACACTTGCTGATGAGAGTATCAATATAGAGATGATAAGCACAAGCGAAATCAAAGTCTCCATGATTATCAATGAAAAATATGGTGAGCTTGCCGTTCGTGCACTTCATGATGCATATAAATTAGACAGATAGGACTGCTTTTAATGCAAAAATTTTTAAAGTGGACGCTTGATAACATAAGAAAAGATGGCTCAATGATGAGTTGGATGGAGGAGAAGAGATTTGAATGGGTTCCTCTAAATATGTCTATGTTGAAAAATCTGCTTGAAGGTCATACTATACTTGTGGTCACTGATGACGATAGAGAGTGGTTTTGCGAATACATGCTAAAAGATATAAACAAGCTAAGTAAAAACAGACCACTTTTGCCATTTATCTCTCTAAAATCTATATATCCAGCACTAAATAGCATAAAAACAAAAGATGATATAGAGCTTTTAGAAAATCTTCTATATCAAACATTTCCACAAGGATATACCTACTTTTTTGTTGGTAAAAATAACAACATAAAGATGCAAATTGCAAAAAGGAAAGATGACAGTTTTATCTGGGTCATGGACGAACAGTTGCAAAATAGCTTTCTTCTCTCTTCAAGTGATGAAAATTTGGATTTAAAATTGATTCAACTATATAAACTTTTGGATAAAAGTATAAATGCTTTACTTTTTGCAGAGGTTGATTTTGAGACAGAGTAGTGGTGAGACACAAAGTTGTATATATATTTGCAAAAATTTACAAAGTGCATATGAACATCTTAGGGATGAACTAGCCGAGAAAAACTGTAAATTTTTTCTCAAAGATGACTTTTTACTCGAAGATGCCAAAAGTGTTGTAAAAGAGGCTTACATAGCTGAAAGTGATAGTAAAATCTTAGTTTTAGGTGCTAAAAACTACAATATATATGCTCAAAATTCACTTTTAAAGATACTAGAAGAGCCACCAAAAAATATCGTTTTTATTTTAGTATGTGAAACTAAAAATGTTTTTTTACCCACAATCCGCTCAAGGATGCCTAGCCGAAATTTAGAGTTGAAAGAGGATAAAGTAGAGTTAAGCTTAGACATCAAAAATTTAGAACTAAACATGATTTATGATTTCGTACAGGAAAATTCAAGGATTAGTAAGAATGAACTAAAGGCGCTAGTGCAGCGTATAGTTACTTCTGCTATTACTGAGTGTCATATATCATTTAGCACAAAAGAGATGGAATATTTTGAAAAACTACTACAACTGTGTGAGTTAAATTCGAGACCAAATAATATTTTGATTTCGCTACTATTATCCATATATACAAAAAAAGGTTGATATGCAAATATATAAGATTTCAAACGATACATCCTTAGATATGCTTTTGACGAAGATTGGCACCACAAAAGAGGGCATAAAGATACTAAGCAAAAAATCAAAAATACACTTTTTATATATAAAAGATTTGCGAACTCCTGCAGCAAATATCCTAAAGCAAGATGCTCTCTCCATCGGCGCAGATTTGGCAGTGCCAAAGAGTTGTGTTACATGCGAGCAAAAGTACTGCGATGCCGTCTTGATTGCGACAAGTGAGCAGATTTTAAGACTTAGTAAAAAAGAGAGTATCCAGCCTTTTGGACTAAAAGAGCTGGCAAATTCATTGCCAGATTTTTTAAATACAAATAGAGTAAAAACGAAGATAATGGGTGTTTTGAATGCAAATGATGATAGCTTTTTCAAAGAGAGTAGATTTGCAGATTTTGATGCACTAAACAGAATCAAAAAAATGATAGAAGATGGTGCTGATATCATAGACATCGGCGGAGTTTCAAGTAGACCAGGAAGCATACCGGTAAGTGAAGAAGAGGAGTTTAGCAGAGTCAAAAACATTATAGATATTGTCTATAAAAATAGGCTTTTTGAAGAGGTAGAATTTTCTTTAGATAGCTATAGTGCATTGTGTTTAAAGTATGCACTAGATAGTGGTTTTAAAATCATAAATGATATAACAGCTCTAAAGAGTGATGAAGTGGCAAAACTTGCTTCGCAGTTTGATGCGACCGTAGTCCTTATGCACAAGCTTGGCTCCACGCAGCAGATGCAAAAAGATCCAAAGTATGACAATGTTGTGCTAGATATTGATAAATTTTTTCAAGAAAGAGTGGAAAAAGCCAAGAGTTTTGGAGTGCAAAATATCATACTAGATGTTGGTATCGGCTTTGGAAAGAGGCTAGAGCACAATCTTGCTCTCTTGCTTCATCTTGAACATTTTTTGAGATTTAATTTTCCACTTTTAGTAGGTGCTAGCAGAAAGTCCATGATAGATTTAATAACGCCAAGCAAGACAGAAGAGAGACTCCCTGGAACTTTGGCTATACACTTAGAAGCTGTTAGAAGAGGAGCTAGTATAGTCCGTGTTCATGATGTAAAAGAGCATTTTCAAGCACTTAGTGTTCAAGATGCGGTTCTTGGGGCAATTTAATGGAATTTGAATTTTACTATTATGTTATATTTGTTCTTGCTGGTTTTTTGGCTGGATTTGTAGATTCCATCGCAGGAGGTGGTGGGATTATCACAGTGCCAGTACTTATGGCATCTGGTATGCCACCTCATATAGCGCTTGCTACAAATAAACTCCAAAGCTCTTTTGGAAGTTTCACTGCATCTGCTAATTTTGTAAAAAAGGGTTTAGTTAGTTTTAAAGAGGTCTATATAGGCGTGATTTTTACCTTTATAGGCGCTATGATTGGCACAAAGACTATTTTATTGTTGGATGCAAATATCTTAAATAAAATCATACCTTTTATGCTGGTTTTGATTTTTCTATATACACTGTTTAATCCTAGTTTTGGAACTATCGAAAAGAGTTCAAGATTGGGCATGCCACTTTTTTTTCTTATTTTTGGCATTTTGATTGGTTTTTATGATGGTTTTTTTGGACCTGGAACAGGAACATTTTGGACAATTGCTTCGGTGACTTTAATGGGCATGAATCTCAAAAAAGCAACTGCGACTACAAAAGTGATGAATTTTACTAGCAATATAGTATCCTTGGGGGTATTTTTATTTAGTGGAAATGTTCTGTTTTTTATAGGTGTCATCATGGGATGTGGGCAAATCATAGGTGCATTTGTGGGCTCATCGCTGGTTGTCAAAAAAGAGGTCTCATTTATAAGAGGTTTTTTTCTTTTTGTAGTGGGTGTCACGATACTTAAATTGATATATGATAGTTGGTTAAAATGAATAAAGTTGAATACAAAAGAGATGTAGAGTTACTAAACAGGTGGGCAAGTGCATACTACACATATGATGATCCGATAGCTAGTGACGAAGAGTACGATAAGCTCTATCATAAAGTTTTAAAGTTTGAAGAGGAAAATCCAAGATTGGCAGACCCTAACTCCCCAACAAAAAGAGTTGGAGGAGTTGTCTTGGATAGTTTTTCCAAAGCTAAGCATCTTAGCAGGATGTGGAGCATGGAGGATGTTTTTGATGCAGATGAGTTGGAAAGCTGGATCAAAAGAGTTAAAAAAACAAGTGATAATTTTACCTTCTATTGTGAACCAAAATTTGACGGCGCAAGCCTAAACTTGATATATAAAAATGGCGAGTTGAAACAAGCTATCAGTCGAGGGGACGGTAGCATTGGGGAAGATGTTACTGAAAACGCAAAGACGATTGATAGTGTACCTTTGAAGATTGATTATGAAGAGTTGATCGAAATAAGAGGTGAAGTTGTCATCACTAAAGATGATTTTTTGCATATCAATCTTTTGAGATTAGAAAATGGTGAGCCACCCTTTGCAAATCCAAGAAATGCAGCAGCAGGTAGTTTGAGGCAATTAGACACAAAGATTACAGCTAGCAGAAAGTTGATGTTTTACCCTTGGGGAATAGGTCAAAATAGTCTAAAAAATGAAATGCTGAGTCAAAAGATGGATTTTATCTATAAACAGGGTTTTTTAAAACCACCCAAAGTGATGATTAGCAAGAGTATTGATGATCTATTTTCTCTATATGATGAGCTTCTAAAATCTCGCGATGAGATTGCTATGATGATGGATGGAATGGTTGTTAAAATTGATGAGATTTCACTAGAAGAGGAGCTAGGATACACAGTTAAATATCCAAGGTGGATGGTGGCTTTTAAGTTTCCAGCAATTGAGAAGATAACAAAGATAAAAGATATCATAATCCAAGTAGGAAGAACTGGCGTTTTAACTCCAGTAGCGATTTTGGAGCCAGTAAATATAGAAGGCGTAGTGGTAGAGAGAGCAACTTTGCACAACTTTGATGAAATCAAAAGAAAAGATATAGAGATAAATGACTCAGTTATCATCATAAGAAGTGGAGATGTTATACCAAAAGTCACCAAAGTTTTGACAGATAGAAGAGATGGAAGCGAATATAAGATAGAAAGACCGACAAAATGTCCGATATGCCATAGTGAACTTTTGGATGAGGGTATCTTGATAAAGTGTCAAAATCTCACATGTGAAGCAAGAGTGGTTAACTCTATCATACATTTTGCCTCTAAAAAATGCTTAAATATCGATGGCTTAGGAAATAAAATCGTCGAGCTTTTGTTTCAAAAAGGTTTACTAAAAAGTGTTGAAGATTTATACAGTTTGACGCTAGAAGATTTGCTTGGACTTGATGGCTTTAAGATAAAAAAGGCACAAAATCTTTTGGACTCTATCAAAAATTCAAAAACAATAGAGTTGCACAGATTTATAAACGCTTTAGGGATTGAACACATAGGAGAGGTAGCAGCAAAAAAGATAGCTGAAGTTTTTGCAGACCGATGGATTGAAGCAGATATTGCAGAGATTGTAAAAATAGAAGGCTTTGGTGAAGAGATGGCAAAAAGTCTAGAAGAGTTTCTCTTGGTAAACAGGCAAAGAGTTTTAAACCTCACTGAGACATTAGATATAAAGCTACCCGAAAAAATAGAAAAAATAGAGTCCATCTTTACAGGTAAAACAGTTGTTATAACAGGGAGCATGTCAAGACCAAGAGATGAGATAAAGAGTACTTTAGAGAGATATGGCGCAAAAGTAACAAATAGCGTATCAAAAAAGAGTGATTTTGTTATATATGGAAAAGATGCAGGCAGTAAATATGAAAAGGCTCTGGTATTGGGTATAAAAATTTTAAGTGAAGATGAGATGTGGCATGAGATTGGATAATTTTATATACAAAAGTGGGCTTACACAAAGTAGAAACAAAGCACAAGAGTTGATAAAAAGCTTACAAGTTTTGGTTGGTGGAAAAGTTGTTTCTAAGCCAAGTTTTGAGGTAGATGAGTCAAACAAAATAGAAATTTTAAATCCAAAACAGTATGTCAGCAGAGCAGGATACAAACTCAAATCTTTCATCAAGTCTCAAGATAAATTCTTAATAAAAGACAAAAGTTGTCTCGATATCGGAAGTAGTACAGGTGGATTTGTGCAAGTTCTTTTAGAAGAGGGTGCAAAAGAGGTTGTGGCTGTAGATGTAGGGAGTGAACAACTTCATGCTAGTCTAAAATCATCTGAAAATTTAGAGATTTTTGAGCAAACAGATATAAGAGATTTTTCATATAACCAAAAATTTGATATAGTTACATGTGATGTGTCATTTATAGGGATAGAGCAGATTTTAAAAGATATAGATAGATTTGCAAAAGAGTATATAGTGATACTTTTTAAGCCTCAATTTGAAGTTGGAATTGGAGCAAAGAGAGATAAAAAAGGTGTTGTAAAAGATAATTTTGCTATAAAAAAAGCAAAAGAGAAATTTGAAGCAAAAGCTCAGCAGGATTGGGATTTTGTATATAGTAGCGACTCAATTTTAAAAGGCAAGGAGGGAAATATTGAAACATTCTACTGTTTTAAGAAAAGATAAAATCGACTCTATTGCTATCGGAAATTTTGATGGTGTCCATTTGGGACATCAACAGCTTATAAACAGGCTTGGGGAAAATGGTGCCTTACTTGTTGTTTATAGAGGAAGAGCAAATATAACACCTGGTAAAAATCGAAGTTATTTTACTAAATTTCCCTGTTTTTATATCGACTTTGAACTTATAAAAGATTATGATTGCATTGGTTTTTTATCATTTCTGAAAAAAGATTTTCCAAATTTAAAGAAGATTGTTGTTGGATATGATTTTAAATTTGGAGCAAATAGATCTTGTAATTTATATGATTTAAAAAAACTGTTTGATGGAAAAATTGATGTAGTAGATGAATTTTTTATCGATGGTATTTCGGTACATTCATCAACTATAAGAGAGTTTTTAAAAAAAGGCGATATCCAAAAAGCAAATATGCTTCTAGGCAGAGACTACTGCATGCAAGGAGATGTCATAAAAGGTCAAGGACTTGGAAAAAAGGAGTTAGTTCCTACTTTAAATTTAAATGTTGAAAAGTATATACTGCCAAAAAATGGTGTCTACAAGACAAAAAGTATCATCGATGGAGTCTCATTCCCATCTGTAACATTTATAGGATTAAGAGAGAGTACCGATGGTGCATTTTCTTGCGAAACTCATATAATCAATAAAGAGGTAGACAATATAAAAAACTTCACTGTCTGTTTCTTGAAGTATTTAAGAGAAAACAAAAAATTTAATTCTCTAAAAGAGTTAAAAGAGCAGATACAAAAAGACATACAAGAGTGTCAGCCAATAGCATATAAAAGGCGTTAAATGGATAAAGTATTTGAAACTCCTATAGAAAAACAGTTTGAATTTGATGAAAAGGTTGCTTCTGTTTTTGATGATATGCTTGATAGATCTATCCCTTTTTATGCTAAAGTTTTATCTTTGATTTGTAGCCTTGTTGAGCTACATGTAAAAGATGGAGATGTGGTGGTGGATTTAGGTTGTTCAACCGCAAACACACTCCTTGGCATAAACTCAAAAATAAACAAAAAACTAACTCTTTTGGGGTTCGATAATTCTGATGCGATGCTTGGCCAAGCAAGAAAAAAAGTAGAAGCATATGGGGCAGATATAAAGTTGGAAAATGCAGATATCTTGAAACTTGATATTCCTAAAAGTGACATCATTATAGCAAACTATATGTTGCAGTTCATAAGACCTATACAAAGAGTTGAGTTGATTGAAAGGATTTATAGTGCCTTAAAGGATGGCGGAATTTTTATATTTAGTGAAAAAATCATCTTTGAAGATAAAAAATTAAACAAGCAAATGATAGATATATATTATGATTTTAAAAAATCACAAGGTTACAGCGAGTTTGAAATATCTCAAAAAAGAGAAGCTTTAGAGAATGTGCTTGTTCCCTACAGCGAAGAGGAGAACAAGCAGATGATACTAAATGCAAAATTTAAAAATATAGAGACTATATTTAAGTGGGGAAATTTTGCAACTTTCTTAGCTAAAAACTGACTTTACGCACTTTTTCTCGAAAAGTCCTACTTTTCGTAGCTTTAGGAGGTTGTAGGGGCTTTAGTCCCTGCCACTATAACGAGCTTTGCTCATTATAGTGCGAAGGTCAGTTAAAAAATAGATCTGGCTGGTTTTGCTTTAGATATTTAACTATTTTTATAATCTCCTCGACTCCCATCTCCGCCTCATCATCATCACCTAATACTATATCTATGGCATCGATATAGGCATCACTTGCCTCTTTTAGCTTATCTTCTTGCACACCTGCAAAGTATAATGTAGCACTTAGCATATCGGTTAACTGCAGTGCTAACTCCTCTATCTCTAGATCAAAATCACTATTTTTCATGTGTTTTCCCTGTCTTTTTATTTATCAAGTTTACTACTTGATTTTTGATATTTTCATATATAAAACCATCTTTGAAGCCTCCAAATAGACCACCACTAGCATTTGGATGTCCACCACCATTTGCCAATTTTGCTGCCATCTTGCTGACATCAACTTTTCCATTTGCTCTAAAGCTGACTGTTTTTCTAGATGTTATATCCATAAAAAAGTCAAATTCCCTATTTGCTTTTAAAAAATCATTGCCGATAACCGAGACATTCCCTATGTTATAAGTCAAGATACCTTTGTGATTTTGATACTCTATGCTCATTTTATCTCTATTGTTTGAGAGCAACTGCACATTGAACTTTGAAATGAGATTGTTTAGAGTGTCATCTTGGTCTTGTTTTAGTATCTCTTTTTTGATTTTATGTATATTTTCATCAAGAACTATATGGGCATTTTTTTGTTTGAAAAATGGCTGTATTTTTGTCAAAAGATCAAACATATAGTTTGAATTTTCTTTGGAAAACATTATTCTGTTTATCTCTTTTGCACCGCTTACCAAACCCAAACAGACTTTGCCTAGTTCAAATTCATCTTCGTTTTCCAACCAAATGTCTACTGCATTTACAACATCTACAAATTTGGAAAGCTTTGTATCTTTACCATAGATATTTGAGAAAAAACCGTATGTTATTTTTGTTGCACATCTGCTATCATCAAGATAGTACCACTCGAAGATATTTGCACACTCTTGACCTGATTTGTGATGGTCAAGTAGAATTATGAGTATATCCTCATTTGCAATTTTTACTCTAGAGTCAAAATCTTTGGCTTGCTCCATTGTTAGATTTAGATCAGTAATAAGTATGATGTTTTTTTGGTTTTCATCATTTTGAATATCGCCAAAAATCTCATTAAATCTCTCATTTATCTCTTTTCCATAGTTTGAGTTGTAGAACTGTATCGAATCAAAGTATCTATTTGTGACCATTTGACAGCCATATCCATCTAAATCAGTGTGAGATAGGTGGTAAATTTTATATCTACTCATATACTTTTTCTTTTTTTATCATTTTCATATTCCTTATAAATTTTCTATTTCTATTGTTCCAAGTACTTCAAATTTGGCATTTGGATCTATCTCTGCATGACTCAGCACAACAACATCAAGATTGAATTTTTCAAAAATGTCATTTAAGGATTTTCGTAAAAGTGGGTCAACCACGATTATCACAGGAGCTATACCTTTTTGGAGAATTTTTGCTGACTCATCGCTGACAACTTGAACTAAAGTGTTTATTTGACCGATACTGAGTACTAAATCTCTAACTCCATCTCTGTCCACTAGGGCATCTAGTATCTTTTGTTCAGTGGTTGCGTTAAAGGTGAGTAGTTTTATATTACCATCTTCATCTTTGTATAGTTTGGTGATGATTCGTGCAAGTTTTGATCTTACCTGCTCTACTATTATATCAACATTTTTTGTAATTTCGGCGATATCACTGATAGTTTCTAGGATGGTAAGCATATCTTTGATAGGAATTCTTTCATGAAGAAGCGCTTTTAACACTTTTTGTATTAGTCCAATATTTGCAACTTTTAAGCAATCTTCAACAACGACGGGAAAGCTCTCTTTGGTCTTTTCAACGAGGTCTTGAACATCTTGCCTTGTAAGAAGCTCTTCGGAGTATTTTTTGATTAGTTCACTAAGGTGTGTAGAGATGACAGTTGCAGGGTCAACAGTGGTATAGCCTTTTATGATGGCATCCTCTTTTAAATCACTATCAATCCACATCGCATCAAGTCCAAAAGCTGGTTCTTTTGTGGCAATTCCATCTATTTTATCTACAACCAATCCACTATCCATGGCAAGAAACTTGTCTGTATATATCTCTCCGCTTCCAATCTCTGCACCTTTTAGTAAAAATTGATATTGATTTGGTTGTAGATGCAAATTGTCTCTTATGCGGACTTGAGGAATAAGAAATCCAAAATCTGTTGCGATTTTTCGTCTCATAGTTTTGATTCTATCAAGCAAATCCCCACCTTGAACTGGATCAGCCAACTTTATAAGTTGATATCCTAAATCTAGTTCTAAAATTTCGAGTTTGAGTATATCATCTAAGCTTTTCTTCTCCTCTTCATTAAGCTGTTTTTGTGATTTTTTTGGTGCTTGTTGACCCTGTTCTGCCACCTTTTGCGCCTCTTGTTGATGTTTTTTTGGACTAAAAAAGGCTTCAAGAGAAAATCCATCTTCCACTGTTATCTTAATGAGATATCCAAGAGATAGAAAGATAAGCCCCACAAAACCGAGTGATAGTGTTGGTAATCCTGGCACCAGTGCAAACATAGCAAGTATGAACCCCACGATAAAAAGTGTTTTGTAGTCGCCGAAAAGTTGATTAACTGCCCCAGTTGCAAAGTTTTCATCACCTTTGTTTGCTCTAGTGATGATGATGCCCGTAGCGGTTGAACTGATGAGAGCAGGAAGCTGAGAGACCAAACCATCACCAATAGTCAAAATAGTGTATGTTTTGGCACTTGTTGCAATATCTAAGTCATATTGAAAAGCACCTATTAAAAAACCACCTATTATATTTATTATGGTGATGATGATACCAGCGATAGCATCACCTTTTACAAATTTACTAGAGCCATCCATTGCACCATAGAAATTTGCTTCTTGTATAATCTCTTCTCTTCTATCTTTAGCAGTTTTTTCATCAATTAGTCCAGCATTTAAGTCGGCATCTATCGCCATCTGTTTACCAGGCATAGCGTCAAGTGTAAATCTAGCAGCAACTTCTGCGACCCTGGTGGAGCCTTTTGTTATAACCATAAAATTTATCAAAACTAAAATAGAAAAGACAATTACACCTATGACATAGTTTCCACCTACAACAAACTCCCCAAAACTAGAAATTATCTCACTTACAGCTCCTGGACCCTTATGTCCATTGCTTAAAATCATTCTGGTTGTCGCGATATTTAGTGAGAGTCTATATAGAGTAATGATAAGTATAAGTGTTGGAAAAGTTGTCAAATCCGTTGGTTTTGGTATATATAGAGCTATGAGTATAATCAATACTGAGATGGATAAAGATATGGTAAGGAAAAAATCTAAAAAATAACTTGGTAGCGGAACTATAATGATGGCTAAAATTGCTATGATGAAAATAACCATAGTCAAGTCTTTTGATTTGGTAATAGGAACCAATATTGGACTTATTTTAGAGAAAAGACTATTTTTTTTAATAACTTTTACCTTTGTTGTTCAATCAAATCTTTCAGAGTTATTTTATCCAAAAAATTATCAATTTTTAACTGAAGCCTGTTTAAAATTGGTAAAATTTTACAAAATGTCTCTTTTCCACTAGGGCACTTTGATTCAGGAAGTGAACACTCAAAAACTTTTGCTTGTTTTTTTTCAGCACACTCTATAATCTTCTTTACAGATAGATCATTGGGAGATATATTAAGCAAAAAACCACCTTTTGTCCCTTTAAATGACTTCAATATACCATTTTTTGCAAAAGATTGTAAAATCTTTGCTAAAAAACTCTTTGATATGTCTAGCTCCTTAGATAGAGATTCTACATCTTGGGGGGTCTCTTTTTGAGAAATAATTATCAACGACAACAACGCATATTCACTAGCTTTTGTTAAGAGCATAAAATTCCTTTGTTTCAATAAGACAAATATTGTACTAAATTTATACTAGATTTTATATTAATTTATAAGATTTTGTTTTTTATGTGGCTTTTTTTCTTTTTTTAGATATAATGTCATCCCTATTTAAAATACTTAAATAGAAAATACCAATCAAGGAGGTCAATTATGGCTTTAGGTTCGGCGGAAAAATTAGAAATCGTCAACAAATTCGGAAGAAAAGAGGGTGACACAGGCTCACCAGAGGTTCAAATAGCACTAATATCTAAAAGAGTACTAGATTTGACAGAACATTTGAAAATCAACAAAAAAGATCACTCTTCGAGACTTGGTCTTTTAAAATTAGTTGGACAAAGAAAAAGACTTTTAAGATATCTTAAAAAGACAAATTTTGAGAAATATTCAGAAGTTATCAAAGAACTATCTATAAGAGACAAATAGATTTTTGGGGATCTATCCAAGTGATGGGTCCTTTTTATCTCCTCTCCTTTTTTTCAACACTCCCTAAAATCTAAAATATCAAACACTTTTTATACAGTAATTCGTACAAAAATCATATAAAATCATATAAAATCATATAAAAATCAGCATAAAATGTAGAATTTAGATATAATTTAGATATAATATATGGTATATTACCAGTTTTTATGTATAATTAATTTTATCTTAGTTACAATTAAAACTATGAAAACTAACGATATCTTTAATCTTTTACATAATGCTGTAGAGTCAAAATTTCTTGGAAAAAAGATAAGTCAAAGAGAGATGGCTGAGAGGTTGGGGGTATCCATGAGAACATATCAGGATTGGAAGCTTGGAAATTCACAACCTCAAGCGGCAACTGTCATTTTTAAAATGTTAAGTGAACTAGAAGACGAAGATATTTTGAGAGTAACAAAGCGTATAAGAGATGGATTAAGGGAAAATGTATGAGCACTTTAACCAAAACAGAAAAACAAGCACTCAATGAACTTTTTATATCTTTACATGTAAAAAAGAGTTTCTATCGAAGGTTTTTATCTTTAATTAGAGAGATTTTTTTGAAATTTTATGCTTAAAATATAACCTCGAACTACTACCATAAATAAAATTTTCGATAAAACAGAAATACAATATTTAACTACATTTAAATTTTATTACCTTTTTTAGGGATAAATTGATGATATTTATATACTAAATAAACTTTAGCTATATAGACTCAATAATATTACTTGACAAAACTACACTCAATGTTGTATAATTACATCAGCAATTAAAAGGATAGAGTGCTAATGGTGATTTGCTAGAGGAGCAGAGGTGAGTTTATCCAAAAGAGAGATAATTTTAGAATCCATTATTAAAGAGTATTTGAAGTCAAAAGAGCCGATTGGCTCCAGTGAGCTTCAGGCAAAAATGATGCTAGATATCTCTCCATCAACTATCAGGATCTATTTTAAGCAACTCTCATTAGAAGGTGCTTTGATTCAGTTACATGTGAGTAGCGGCAGAGTACCAACACAAAAAGCCCTGATGGAATATTGGTTGAGTAGGCTAGAGCCTCAAAACCCAATAGCCATAGAAGATATAAAAAAAGTTCAGGATTCTATACGAGATTATGGAATTTATTGTATTTTAAAAAAGAGTAAAAACCCAACTTTTAAAGAGTTGATGAAAGTTGGTGATAGATTTTTGATTTTAGTTTTTGATGACGAAGAGGTTGTCCTTAAATACCATCCGAAAGTTGAAGATTTTTTAGAAAATTTAATCGGGAGCAGCATGAAAGATTTAAAAAGGATCTCTGCTTCAGTAGGGTTGTATGGGCTATATAATAAATTAGAAAATATTTTTATGCAAACAGCTCTTTTAAAAGAGGGTAAGAGTGAGCTTTATGAGATAGCAAAAGAGATAGAAAATGATGGTTTTATACAAAAAGTGGTAGAGCCCCAGTTTTTAGATACATTAGATATGGGTGTATATTTTGATGATTTTGTGCCAAGTGGATGTATAGCGGTTAAACAACACGCAACCATGGATGATGATTCATTAGAGATGTTTTGTTTAGGTAAGTTAGATAGAGACTTTGAGAGTTTTTTTAATCAAGCCAAGGAGTAAAAATGAGTAAAAAACATAAAGAAAAAGAGACGAATATACCAAAAGACGAAGAGTTTGTAGAGGAGTCTGAGTCTTGCGAAGAGGAAGTAGCCTCTGAAATCAGTGAAGTTGATGAATTAAAAGCACAACTTCAAGATTTGGAAGATAAGTATCTAAGAAACAAGGCTGACTTTGAAAATATAAAAAAGAGAATGGAGAAAGAGAAGCTTATGGCGATAAGTTATGCTCATGAGCAATTTGCCCGTGATCTTTTGCCAATCATTGATGCTTTAGAGATGGCATCCAATACCAATGAGATAGATGAAAATACAACAATAAAACAGGTTTTGGAGAAGACAAAGGAGGGAGTTGATCTAACAATAGAGCAATTTAGAAAAACTTTTGAAAAACATGGGATAGAGTTAGTGGATATAGAAGGAGTTTTTGATCCAAATTTTCACGAAGCAGTTATGCAAGTAGAAAATGAAGAGAAACCTTCAGGAGATATCTTGCAAGTTTTCCAAAAAGGCTACAAGATAAAAGATAGAGTGCTTAGACCTGCTATGGTTAGTATAGTTAAATAAAAAATAATTAAAAATAAAAATATAAAGGATAAGATATGGGAAAAGTAATCGGAATTGATTTAGGAACAACAAATTCATGTGTGGCTGTTTATGAGCATGGGGATAGTAAAGTTATCCCAAATAAAGAGGGGAGAAATACAACTCCTTCGATAGTGGCTTATACAGATAAAGGTGAGATTTTAGTTGGAGAGACAGCAAAAAGACAAGCTGTAACAAATCCAAAGAGAACCATATATTCTATCAAAAGAATTATGGGTTTGATGTGTGAGGAGGAGAAGTCTAAACAAGCAAAAGAGAGACTTCCCTATGAGATAGTAGATAGAAATGGTGCATGTGCCATAGAGATTGATGGTAAAGTATATACTCCTCAAGAGATAAGTGCAAAAGTTTTGATGAAGCTAAAAGAGGATGCTGAGGCGTTTTTTGGTGAAGATGTGACCGATGCTGTTATCACAGTGCCAGCTTATTTTAATGATTCACAAAGAAAAGCTACTAAAGAGGCTGGAACTATCGCAGGACTTAATGTTCTAAGAATTATAAATGAGCCAACAAGTGCAGCGCTATCTTATGGACTAGAGAAAAAAGATGCTGAAAAAATCGTAGTTTATGATTTAGGTGGTGGTACATTCGATGTTACTGTTTTAGAGACAGGTGATAGTGTAGTAGAAGTTCTCTCAACTGGTGGAGATGCATTTTTAGGTGGAGATGATTTTGATAATAGATTGATAGACTATCTTGCTAGTGAATTTAAAAATGAGAATGGAATTGACCTTAAAAATGATGTTATGGCTCTTCAAAGACTAAAAGAGGCTGCTGAAAATGCAAAAAAAGAGTTATCTAGTTCAACAGAAACTGAAGTCAACCTTCCGTTTATAACAGCAGATGCAACAGGACCAAAACACTTGGTGAAAAAAGTAACTAGAGCAAAATTTGAGTCAATGATTGAAGATTTGGTTGAAAAAACAATCGATAAAATAAAAACAGTTGTAAAAGATTCCGAATTAGATAAGAGTGAGATAAAAGAGGTAGTTATGGTTGGTGGAAGCACAAGAGTTCCACTTGTTCAGGAGAGAGTAAAAGCATTTTTTAACAAAGATTTAAATAAGTCAGTAAATCCTGATGAGGTTGTAGCGATTGGTGCGGCTATACAAGGCGCTGTTATAAAAGGTGATGTTAAGGATGTGCTTCTTCTTGATGTTACACCGCTTAGCTTGGGAATTGAGACTTTAGGTGGCGTTATGACAAGACTTATAGACAAGGGAACAACCATACCTGTTAAGAAAACTCAAATATTTTCGACAGCAGAAGATAATCAAGCTGCGGTTACTATACATGCACTCCAGGGTGAGAGAGAGTTTGCAAAAGATAATAAATCACTTGGTCAGTTTAATCTTGAAAATATCTCGCCAGCACCAAGAGGTGTTCCTCAAATCGAAGTTGCATTTGATATAGATGCAAATGGAATTTTAACTGTAAGTGCTACAGATAAAGCAACTGGTAAACAACAAGAGATTAAAATCACTGGTAGTAGTGGGCTTGATGAAAAAGAGATAGAAAAAATGGTAAAAGATGCAGAGCTTCATAAAGAAGATGATGAGAAGAGAAAGCAGGCAGTTGAAGCAAGAAATCAAGCTGATGCCCTTGCTCACCAAACAGAAAAATCACTTGAAGAGATAGGTGATAAGGTAGATGCAAGCGAAAAAGCTAAAATCGAAGATGCCCTAAAAGAGCTAAAAGATGTTTTAGCAAATGATTCAGCTACTAAAGAGCAAATAGATGAAAAAGTGAAAGCTTTGACAGAAGTTAGCCATAAGTTAGCAGAAGCTATGTACAAAAAAGATGAAGCAACTGATAGTCAGGCTAAAAAAGAAGAGAAGCCTGACGACGATGTTATAGATGCAGAGGTTGAATAATCATTAAGCAGGGATAAACTCTATCCCTGCTTATTTTAAATATATTTACTTATTTTTGATAGAATTTGTAGCTTACATAATAAATAAGAGCAAAATTTTATCAAAAAGGTGTAATATGCTAAATGATTGGCTTAAAAAGTCTCTTAAATTAGTTGCATTGGTGGTTTTTGCAACTACATCTTCGTATGGTGTCTTAAATAAACATAAAGTTCTTTCTCCTCAAGAAGCATTTCAAGTGAGTGCAAAGCAGACAGAAAATGGAGTAGATATCAAGATAAAGCTCGGTGATAAGATGTATGAGTATGACGATAAGCTACATGTTGAATTGCTAACTCCAAAAAAAGTGCTACTAGATAAAGAGTCAACTCGTCCAAAACCAGTAAAATACCATGAGTTTATAGTTCACAGAAAAGATATAGATATTAATATCCCAGCCAAAGTTATTAAAAAATATGTAAAAAGCGGTAAATATAAAATAAAAGTTTCTTACCAAGGGTGTTCAGAATTGGGACTTTGTTATGCTCCTATGAGTAATACATATGACTTTACATTAAAAAGTGATACTTTTCAAGCCAAAGTTGCTTCAACTATGAAAGCAACACAAGCTAATCTTTCGCAAGAGGATACTATCGCTAATAGTATTAAAAACGGTAGCTTTTATATGGTGTTGCTAACATTTTTTGGATTTGGTCTTTTACTCGCTTTGACACCATGTGTTTTCCCTATGATTCCAATACTTTCATCTATAATAATTTCCCAATCTGGTAAAAATATGAATACAAAAAAAGCCTTTTTCTTATCTTCTGTTTATGTGCTAGCAATGTCATTAGCATATACGATAGCAGGTGTTTTGGCAGCACTTTTTGGCTCCAACATCCAAACAGCACTACAAGAGCCTTGGATAATAGCCACTTTTAGTTTGATTTTTGTATTTTTATCACTATCTATGTTCGGATTTTATGAGATACAGATGCCAAGTTTTATACAATCAAAACTCTCTAAAAATACAGAAAAAAGAGAAAATAGTGGTGTTGTTGGAGTCGCTATCATGGGATTTTTATCCGCCTTGATCGTTGGACCTTGCGTAGCAGCCCCATTGGCTGGAGCACTTATCTATATTGGACATAGTGGAGATGTATTGCTTGGTGGCTCAGCACTATTTGTTATGAGTTTAGGTATGGGTGTCCCACTATTGTTGATTGGTGCAGGAGCTGGCAAATTTATGCCTCGCCCTGGTGCTTGGATGGATAATATAAAAGCCATTTTTGGTGTTTTGATGTTGGCTGTTGCAATCTATATGATATCTCGCATAGTTAATGCTCAAATATCAATGCTTTTATGGATGGCACTACTCTTGATAAGCTCTATATATATGGGGGCTTTGGAGCCCTTAAAAGAGAATGTATCTGGTTGGTATAAACTTTTGAAGGGTTTGGCAATTATAACTCTGATATACTCAATATTTATATTTGTTGGTGCTTTAAGGGGCGCTACAAATCCACTAAATCCACTTGAGCAAAAAACTTCATTTGTAACTCAAGCACAAAGTAGTAGTGGTGTAGTAATAAAACACTCTACTTTTAGAACAGTAAAAACTTTAGAGGATTTAAATAAGATTATTGCAAACTCAAATAGACCAATCATGATAGATTTTTATGCTGATTGGTGTATAAGTTGTAAAGAGCTTGACGCAAATACATTTTCAAATCCAGATGTTATAAAAAGGATGGATAAATTTGATTTAATCCGATTGGATGTGACAAAAAATGATCTAGAGGATAAAAAACTTTTGAAAAGATTTAATGTTTTCGGTCCTCCTGCTATCATATTCTTTAGAAACAAAAAAGAGATAAAATCATCAAAAACAATAGGCTATAAAGATGCAAAAGAGTTTGAAAAGATATTGGACAAGGTGCTAGATTGAATGTAGTTTTAGTTGTTGATGTTACTAAACTAAAAGACAAAGAAATTTTTAATAAGCACCTAAAAAAAGAGGGTTTTGTTCCGATTAAAGGTGAACCCTTTGCGTATAATGGGGAGGCACATACTCATCTTTTTAATACCAGAGCATATATTTTAGAAGTAGTCTCCAAGGCCTTAGGGAAAACATATTTTGATAGTTGCAAGATAATGTTTCAAATAGGTGATAATCCTATGGAAGTGTATGTGTACAATAAAGAAAAGAATGATTTTTTAGAGATAAGTGCATAGTAGAGTAAAAATGGAACTTTAATTGCTTTTATTTTCAAAATTCTAACAATGAGGTGACAATGAAAACAGTATTAGCACTACTTGCTACATCTATTTTGTTTGTTGGATGCTCAACCCATCCTGCTGATGCAAAAATCACAATGAAGCCACCGAAGTATGTTGACCAGCTTCCTCCAAAGGTTAACGATACACCAAGATCAAATCCAGGTAGCCTATTTGGTCAAGGGGACAATCCTCTATTTTCTGATTTGAAAGCTATGAATATTAATGATATAGTAACTGTTACTATTAGTGAAAATATAACACAAAGTTCAAGCGCAAAGAAATCTCTCTCAAAAGATAGTAAAGATTCTCTAGGTGGTGGATTAGTCACAAATAATGGAACGAATAAAACCTTAAAAAAAGTAACAGACACAATAAATGGCGTTGCAAATATAGGTTTTCAAACTGGTTCAACAAACTCTTTTTCTGGGACAGGGTCAAATAGTAGAGATGAAAAATTTACCACTACAATTTCAGCTAGAATTATAAAAATACTAAATAATGGAAACTATTTCATAGCTGGTAGCAGGGAGCTCTTGCTAAATGGTGAGAAGCAGATTATAGAGATAAGTGGCGTAATAAGACCATACGATATAACCCAAACTAATACAATAGACTCAAAATATATAGCAGATGCAAAAATACTATATAAAACAGAGGGCGATATAGACCAAAACATGAAAAAACCTTGGGGTACAAAATTTATAGAGACTATTTGGCCGTTTTAATTTGGATATCTAATTTTTGACAGCTTTTGCTAGATCCCACATAGGCATAAATATACCAAGCGCCATTAAAAGAACCATGGCAGCTATGAAGCCTAATAAAATAGGCTCTATATAACTTGATATATTATCTATGATTTCATTAAATCTTGATTTAAAATACTGCGTAACTTTGTCTAACATCTTATCAAGTGTTCCACTCTGCTCTCCAGCTTTTATCATCTGTATTAGCATGCCTTCAAAAAGTCCAGTATCAGAAAAAGCTTCTGTTAGTGATACTCCTCTTTGCACAGAGATATTTACTGTGCTAAGCTTCTCTTTTAAGTATATATTATCAAGTGTTAAAAGAGCAGTTTCCAAGGCATCAGCTATGGGAATACCTGAACGAATAAGTTCAGTAAATACAAGAGTAAATCTCGACATAGTAGCATAAAATGCTATTTTACCAAGCAAGTAAACTTTTAGGATATATCTGTCAAATTTACTTTTAAACTCTTCGCTATTTACCAGTAGATATTTAATAATTACTATAGCTGCAATAATAGCAGCTAAAAGATAAAGTCCATAGTTGTTGATTATATTTTCCATAAAGAGTAATATTTTAGTTGGTAGGGGAAGCTCTGTTTTAAATTTCGAGAAAATATCTTTAAATTTTGGCACAACATAAACCATTAAAATAGTGAAAGCAATAGCTATAGCAACCATAACTGTTATTGGGTATCTCATAGCTTTTTTAAATTTTTGTCGATTCTCTTCCATCTCTTCTAATATTTCAGCTAATTTTTCAAGAGACTCTGCCATATTACCAGTACTCTCTCCAAGTTCTATCAATGCCAGCGTCACATCACCGACCTCTTTTCTAAAAGGCATCATAGCTTGAGTTAGACTAAGACCAGAGTTTAAATCATCATTTATATTGTCAAATATTTTTTTCAGCTCTTTGTCAACACTTGAGTTTGCCACCTCTTTTATACTATCATGTATAGAAATACCAGCATTTGTCATGACAGCTAATTGCCTAATAGCAGCTATTAGTGCTTTTATACCTATCTTCTTTTTTATAATAGTTTTTAAAAATTTTTCTTTAAATTCGTAGAATTGATCTTCAACTGGTGCAGAAGTAACTTTGATGTTTAGAAGTATTCCTGGTACTTTCATTTTTGCCAGAGATATAGCATCTTTTTTGCTCGGTGCTTTTAAAACTCTAGTCTCTTTTTTGCCTTTAAATAGAGATGTAACTTCAAAATAATTCATCCTTTTGCCACCCTTGCTACTTCATCTAGTGTTGTAATACCATTTGCAGCTCTTAAAACTCCATCTTTATACATGTCGATGAAGCCCTCTCTAAGAGCCTGTTGCTTAATATCCTCTTTACTCTTACCCTGGGCAATCATACTGGAGATTTTTTCACTTATAACTAGGATTTCAGAGAGCATTTCTCTTCCGATAAAACCTGTTTGGGAACATTTTTCACAACCATTATTTTTATAAAATTGATAATTTTGTGGTAATATTTCATCAACATCCCTGCGAGCTGTTTCAGGCAAGGCAATTTTAGTTTTACAGTGCGGGCACAGCTTTCTTACAAGCCTTTGTGCCTCTATTGCAACTAGTGATCCGCTCAGTAAATAAGGCTCTATTCCCATATCCATTACTCTTGTAACAGCACTTATAGCATCATTTGTATGTAAAGTTGAAAACACTAAGTGTCCAGTAAGTGCAGCTTGAACTGCAATTCTGAGTGTCTCTTGGTCTCTTACCTCACCAATCATTATAATGTCAGGATCTTGCCTTAGAATTGAGCGAAGTGCGGCTGCAAACGAAAGTTTTGCTTTTTCATTTACTTGAACTTGCTGTATAAGATTTAGCTGATACTCTACTGGATCTTCCACGGTTATTATTTTTGTTTGAACGCTTTTTATAGCATTTAGTGCAGCATACAGAGTCGTTGTTTTTCCACTTCCTGTTGGGCCTGTTACAAAAATTATACCATAAGGTGCACGCATAGAGGAGTTAAATTTTTCAAAATTATCCTTATGCATACCAAGACCTTCAAGTTTAATCATCACTTTTGATTTATCAAGTATACGCATGACTATAGACTCTCCGCTGAGTATGGGAAGTGTTGAAATTCTGAAGTCATACTCTTTTCCTAAAATTGTAGCTGAAAATCTTCCATCTTGCGGTTTTCTTTTTTCTGCTATATCCATATTTGATAGAAGTTTTAGCCTTGAAGCAAGAGGAGGGTATATGTCTTTATCAAATATAAATGTTTCAGTAAGCATACCATCAATTCTGCTTCTTACCACGCAGTTATTTACAGTTGCTTCCACATGAATATCGCTTGCTCTTGCTAAAATTGATGTTTTTAATATGGCCTCTATAAGTTTTAGTATTCCTGATGACTCTTGGGGATTTTCACTTGCACTTGATGTTATCTCTTTTCTAATTTCAGATATAAGTTCCTTTATGCTATCACCTAGTTCAATTTTATTTAAGTATTTTTCAATAAGAGATGGTTCGCTAATAACAGTCTTTACAAGTTTTCTAGGGAAAATCCTTTGGATTCCCTCCTGTGCATTTAAGTCGATTGGATCCTTGAAGGCAACATAGATGTTTATCTCATCCTCTTTAACGGGAAGTGCATGAAATTTTCTAAGTTGATTAAATGGAAGTTTTGAAATCATTTTATGATTAATATCTATAGCATCTAAATCTATGTACGTTGCATTTAAGTTTTTAGCAAGATTTTTTAAAAATTCTTCTATTTCGATAGGAAAATATTTATTTACATCTTCTAGTTGCAGGTGACCTTTTTTGTAAAACTCTATTAATATTATGGATAAATCTTCTTTTTCAAGTAGATGTCTGTTTTGCAGTATCTCAAATACACTCTTGTTTTTGCTTTCAAACTCTCCTTTTATAATATCAGCGGTATCAGAATCTAAAATTCTGTTGTTAACCATATACATTAAAAGTTCTAAGTTTATGTCACTCATCAATAGTTACCAATAAATTCTTACTTTTATTATCTTGTGTCCCCTGTAGGTTCTAAGATACATCTTTTTTACACCGTTTCTCTCTTCCAAGGATAGTTTATATGATAGATTGGAATTATTATCGTCTGAAAACCAATACGAGCTATTTCTTAAGTCATACTCTCCTTTTACAAATTTATCAAATATTCTTGAGAGTATATAGTCTGTTTTTGGAAGATTTACATATGAGATATCTATATCATCACTAAGTGCATAGTATAGTAGTTTTTTCTCAAATAGTATAGTAGAGAAATAAACAGCATTTTCTCTTGCTTTTTTGGTCTTGTAGAGTTTAATAATTGGTAAAACCATTCTATTTATCATATCAGAATTTAAACAAGATGCCGCAAAAATATTTAGAAACTCTTCATTACTTTTATAGTTTTGATATATCTCTCCAGATTTTGTACATACTTTCGAGAATTTTTTGTTGCCATATAAAATTTTAATGTCATTTAGGTTTGTAGCAAACAAAAAATTTAGTGCCATTATAAGTGCTAGTACTATTTTAATCATCTAGTCTCCCATTTTCAATATTTTTTAAAAGAGATTTAACTGTGTTTGATTCATTTGCTTTTAAATATGCTTTTAATGCACGCACAGCATCATCTTTTTTACCAAGTCTATATTTTGATTTTGCAAACCATACCCAACTTCTTTCACTGTTATTATCAATATCATTGGCGATAATAGACCATTTCAGCGAATTTTCATAATCTTTTTGAGAGTAGTACTCTTCACAAAGCATTAAAGCAAAAATTATATTATGTGTATTTTCATATTTATCTTTTAAATATCTAATAGAGTCAATATCTTGCATTTCTATTTTTATTTTTGGTACTTTAGGCAGTACTGTTTTTTCTTCTTTTATTGTATCATCTTTAACTTCAATTTTCGCAATTTTTGTAGTATTTGTATCAGTTTTTACTGTTGGTATATTTAGTTTTAGTGAAGCCCTTTGTGAACTTTCAAAAGATAGGTCATCCGAAGGCTTTATGTGAAAATAGAGTTTATCTTCTTTTTGTTCTTTTTGTTGTGACTTACTACTGTTTGGTTTTTCAACAACTTTACTATTTCTTATCTTATTTTTAACTATTTTTTCTTTACTACTGTTTTTCTCTGTGCTTTTTGGTATTGTAGGTATAGAGGTATTTTTTTCAGTAATAATTATAGATATATTTGACTCTTTTATAAGTGGCTTAGTCTTCTTTGTATTTTTTTCTTGTTTTATTATAACTTTTCCCTCTTTGATTTTAGATGGCTTATAGAGAAATGCATAGTAGGCAACAGAGGATGAAATGACTAGTGTCAAAGCAATAACAAAAAGATACTTAAAAAATTTTTTCATTAAATATTTTGAATATTTCTTCTCCAAGTCAGCAATTTCGCTAGCACTAAACATTTACCATACCTTGACTTATACCGGCCATTATTAAAAATTTTGTATTAAGTGATCTCGGGTTGATTTTAGAGGGACTTGATATATCATAATACTCCAAAATCTCAAACAGTTTAAAGAGTAGTTTGTTTATATTTCTAAGATTTCCCTTTGTAAATTGCATGATTAACTTAAAGTGCTTCTCTTTAAAAAGATTTAAATATTCAAATTTATTGTGAAAAATCAACTTTTTTTCTATGTATGTTTTAACCTCATGAGAAGATGAACTCTCAAGCTCGATTGTCTCCCAAATCCTTGTCGCAAAGTAGTCTTTTGCAAGAACATCTTCTTCATCTGTCTTGTGAACAGTAAATAGGAATTTAAATTTTCTAGAATCTGCCATAAGTCTGATTTTTTCTATTAATTCATCAGGATATAGTTGAGATTCATCGATTAGTACTGTTATTGCTTTATCTTTTTTACTTAGATCAAGTTTTTTTGTTACTATAGATAAAAACTGGTCATATCCACTTATGCTTGGTGCTTCTTCTTTGAAGGTCTCTGTGTATAGAGCCTTTAAAAACTCTAGTTCATTGAAAAATGGTCTAGGAAAAAATATAATATTTCTCTTTTTTTTGAAGTCATTATATATTTTTTGCAATAAAAAAGTCTTCCCTGTTCCAGGCCTGCCAAAAAAGAGTATAAGTTTTAGAGGTTTATCTATAGCTTGTACCAATTTTTCATATACCGCTGACGATTTGTCCAAGTTTATATAGTCAAATACACCATCATCTACGAAAATATTTTTTAAACCTATATATGCACTTTTATTCATATATTCTCTTGGAAAAACCCAGTTTTCTTAAAGATGTACTTGTGCTTCCATTGACGCCAATGATGGTTGGAGTGATTACAAATATCAACTCTTGGGAAGTTAAGCTATCCCCCGTATGTCTAAAGGCACCTCCAAGTATTGGGATTTGGCTTAAAATTGGAACGCTTGAATGAGTTTTTCCTTTTGAGTTTGTGATTAATCCGCCCAATATAATAGTATTTCCATTTTTTATCCTGACAACAGTCGATAGTTTTTTCTCTGATGTGTCTGGTGCGATTTCTCTAGGGTTTGTCTGTTTTCCATCATCTGCTGTGTACTTGAAGTTACTTACCGATGGATTAATTCTCAAAATTATTTCATTATTGTCTGATATTTCTGGAGTAATATTTAATAAAACCCCTATAAATATAGAGTAATTTTTATATGTTGTAACAGTTGTTGATGTGGCAGTAGAGTTATTCGTTGTATTTTCTGGTACACGATAATTAATATTGTCACCCACTGTTATAAGAGCTTGCTGATTATTTAGAGATAAAACTTTTGGGCTTGAGACAACTCTTGTGTTGCCATGGGTTGATAAAAAATCTATAAGACCAGTCATTGTAAATACATTTTTACTAACAACTGTATAAGAGTTAGTGAAGGCTAAAGATTGCAAAGGATTCGTTCCTGTTCCATTTGCTGTGAAGTTTGCACTATTGTTAAGTGATAAGTTAAATTTACTCCAATCTATACCATTTGAACTTTTATGTTGCAGATCGACAGATAATATTTTCACATTGATAAGTACTTGTTTGTGTAGTCTCTCTTTTAAAACTTTTATGTATTGGCTAACTCTTTTTAGCTGTTTTTTTGTGGCTGTGATAGTTATAATCCCAGCATTTGGATTTATAATTGGTGTTGATGCTTTGTATTTGTCTGCACCAGTATTGAGTACTGATGTTAACTCAGCTGCAATTTTTGACCAAAAATCAAATTTATCGTTTGATGTTATTTTATTATCGCCATTGACCGCTCTCTTCCCACCTTCTTCTGTTGGCGTTGCATCTACTGAGGCATTTAAGATAGCTGTTCCATTCCGAATAGAAGTTATATAATCAATTCTAAATATCTGAGTTTTTAAAGATGATATTTGCAGTATACTATTTTTAAATGTATAATACAAATCATTATCCCCTATAAGCAGGTCGAATAGTTCATTGAGAGATAAGTTTTTGATATTTACACCCTCTAAGTTATTTTTCAAGGCCTCTTTTGCATAAGCATCTTTAACCAAAACAGTAAAATCACAAGAGTCTGCAATCTGTGTTAAAAGTTCAATACTCGATACTCTATCACTAGTTTTAATATTAAAAGCTCTGTATTCACATGATTGATTGCTAGTCTTTGCATTTAAAGGGTCTAAGGCAAAAAACAATAAAAATATAAACAGGTATATGTTTTTGCTATTTAGATGAAAATTTGATTTTCGAATCATTGTTATTCCTTATAAAAAGTTCTTTGTTTTCATTCGTGTTTCTTAATACTACACTTCTTTTTTTTATTTTTATCAATTTGTATGTACCAATTTTACTATATTTTTTTCTCCACTTTCCATTGATTTTTGCCTTATTTTCAAAAATTCCATCGAGGGTATAGGTAATTTGAGGTCTTTTTGTACCATTTGCATCTTTGCGTTTTCTATAAATTACCACAAAAGGATTTCTTAATCTATTTATATCTTCTACATTAGCACCCACTCTAGTTTCACCTATTTTCTCAAAAATTTTATCATAAACTTTTGTCTCATTCCCTAGCGACAGTTCAGCAGATGCATAGAGAAAACTTGACAAAAGAAAGAGGACAGGTATTAGTGTTTTAATTGTTTTCAATATTTCATCCCCCAAACAGCAATATTGACATAGCCATCAATGCCAGATGCACCTTTGAGATTCATCTCATATATGTCAACAACCAGCTTGCTCTCTTCAATCTGATTTATATACTTCATTACATTTTTAAAATTGCCATTAAATTTAACTTTTAGATTTAGTATCTGCTCAATTTTTTGCAGAGTTGGTTCGTTTATCTTGTTTTCAATTATTTTTATTTTTACATGATTTTTTTGTGCTAATGAAGTGATGGAGTTTAAAAATTTTGCCCAATTTTGATTATTAAAGAGTAGATATGATAACTCTTTTAGTTTATTATCAACATAAGCATTAGTATATGTTGTTTTCTCTAGTGTAATTTTAAGATTTTCTAACTCTTTTTTAGATTTTTTTATATAAAACCTTTCATCTCCATTTCTGGTGACAGATCTCAGATAGTTTTTCTCGCTTTGAACTTTTTTGTTCATCATTATAAGATTTCTTTTTGATATTTTTAACCTTTTTTGAGTTACAGGAAATATATAAGAATAGGATAAAAATGCAATAAATGCAAAAACTAGAAAAAATACAAGCGCGATTTCACTACTCTTTTTGCCCGAAAAGTAGCTGTCAATTCTTTCAGATATATTATCACTATTTTTCATCATCTATTCCTATTGATATTCGAGATAGATACATCCCTTTTTTATCATTTTTCACAATCTTTTTTGTATTAATTTGATACTTATTTAATTTTGTTAAATTTTGTATAAATTCTGTTATTTTTTTATCGCTTCTATTTTGTATATCAAAAGTCAATACTCCATCTTTGAATTTTGCATCTATGATTTTTGATTGAGATCTGTTTGAGATTTGAAACAGCTCTGATAAGATCAATGCTTTCATCGGATATGAAATCTTTTTGGCATATATCTCATTGAGCAATTTCTTTCTAAATTCGAACTTTTGCCCCTCTTTTTTCAATAAAGAATTTACCTTGTTTTTTGCTCGTTTTATATTTGCTAGCTCCCGCTTTATCGCTATCGTCTTTTTGTTTAATTCTGCAAACACCTTTCTCTGTTTTGATAGTTTAAACTGCAAAAAGTAGTCATAACCCAACTGATATCCAGGATATGCCAATGATAAGATTGTACTGGCTATAACTGCTCCTAGCAGTTTTCCTGAGGTTCTTTCTGATAGAGGTGGAGGTCTCTTAAAAGGAGAAAAGTTTAAATTCTCATCCTTCTCATCAAAATATACTTGGGCTGAAAGTATCATGAGTATATGAATTTGGTCTATATACCACTCTTTTGAGTTGATAGCTATACTAAAGTTAAACTCATGGGCTTCAAGACCCAAATAACTTTGTGCATACTCGTCCAAACCAAGCAATTCACCAACTTCGGAGCCTATGTAAATCTTGTCTATTGACTCTAACGAGTATGATCTTTTTGCATAAACCAACACATCATTTATATATAAAAATATCTCTCCAAAAAGCTTCATCAAGTGTTGTTGATAATCTAAGTTATTTCCTTTTAGACCCTCATTTACAAGAAGATTGTTGAAATCTTTCTCATCAACTCTTTCGCCTAAAAGTTCACAAAATTTTTCATTTATTTGTGCTAATGAGTAGTGTAGAGATTTTGAATAGATATATTCCCCGTCCCTATATATTGCCAAAAAAGCATCATCTTTTTGAAAATATACAAAACAGTCAACACTGTCAGGCTCTAAAAAATTCTTTTTATATAAGGACTGTAGTAAAAAAGGAGAGCCTGTAACAAAGTCGATATATTTTGTATATTTTTTTACACGAGAGAGTCTTTCATTTACCATTGATGAATCGATAACAAAGACATTATAAACCCTATTTTTTACATCATTTGTTTCTGTCTCTAGATATGTAATAGAGTAGTCTATTGCAGAGTCAAGACCAAGCTCATCATAAACTTTTATTTCGATCGCATCTTTTAAATCTTCATCAGAGATATTTCTGCTCATTTCGATTGATGCGGTGATGATATCTTTTGCAGGAATGTATGAGGTAAAGAAAGAGTCTTTTTTGCTTTTTTCTAGTTTGTTTACTTTTATCTCGTTTTTGCTATATTCGTAAGAGTTAAGCGTTATGGGGTCAATGGAGATTATGTTTGAATAGTTTTTCTCTTTCTTTGCTACCATTGTTAACAACTCCTATTTTTGAATATTAGTTAAATTGTACCATAAAAATTTCATTTTTAGTCTAAATTGTAGCCGATTTTCTTTAAAATGTCCCTATTTTGGCTCCATCCAGGCTTAATTATAACAAAAATCTTCAAAAAAACCTTTTTATTGGTCAGTTTCTCTATATTATTTCTAGCATCTCTTCCTATTCTTTTTATAGTTTTTCCATCTTTTCCTATTATTATGCCTTTTTGGCTCTTTTTTTCAACGATTATATTTGCATATATGACATCTATATCGTCCTTCTCTTTAACGCTCTCAACCACTACATCGGTAAAATACGGAATCTCTTCACTCGTGTTTTCAAAGATAGACTCTCTTATATACTCTTTGTAGATATCTCTTAAGGTTTCAGTAGTTAAAATTTCTTTATCGTAAAGATAGGGATGAGTTGGTATATGTTTTGAAACCTCTTCTAAGATATACTCTTTTGAAATACCTTTTTTTATGGAAGTTGGTATGAGAGCTAGGAAATTTTTTTGGTACTTGCTATATTGTTGCATCTTATCTAGAACCTGCTTTTGAGAAACATTGTCAGTTTTTGTTAAAAGAATGATGTGTGGTGTATTTTTTCTATTTTTCTCAAGAAAATCAAGATAATATTCAAGCTTATCAGTCACGGGAGCTAGAAACAGTATCAAGTCACAATCGCTCATAGCTTTCAAGGCCTCTTCAAGCATAAATTGATTTAGAAGTCTCTCTTGTTCATGGATACCAGGAGTATCTATAAATATAATCTGTGCATTTTTATGCAAAGCTATGATTTTAGATCTTCTTCTAGTCGCATTTGCTTTGTGAGAAACCATGGCAATTTTTTCGTCCACTAGCCAATTTAGTAGTGAACTCTTGCCTGCATTTGGTCTTCCTATGACGGCAACAAAGCCAGATTTTGTCTCCTGCTTATTCATTTAGAGTATATACCTGCTACTATCTTCATCCTCTACTATAGAGTCAAGTTTTTCGTGTACTAAGTCTTTTGTTACTCTTATCTCCTCGCCTGCAAACTCATCGGCACTATAACTGATGTCTTCTAAAACTTTTTCTATGACAGTGTGGAGTCGTCTAGCTCCTATATCCTCGGTCTTCTCATTTGTAAGTTGGGAAATTTTTGCTATCGCCTTAACTGCATCATCTTCAAAAATCAAATCAACTTTTTCTGTTTTTAAAAGCTCTATATACTGCTTTAAAAGTGAATTTTTTGGCTGAGTCAGTATCTTATATAAAATCTCTTCACTAAGAGAGTTTAGTTCGACTCTCAATGGAAATCTGCCTTGAAGCTCTGGTATTAGGTCGCTTGGCTTACTAAGGTGAAAAGCACCCGCTGAGATGAAGAGTATATGGTCGGTTTTTACTATGCCATACTTTGTATTGACATCACTACCCTCTACAATAGGGAGCAGGTCTCTTTGGACGCCCTCTTTGCTAGGGTCACTTCTGTTTGATGAGTGTGAACTGACAGCTACTTTATCAATTTCATCGATAAAAATTATACCACCATTTTCAGCTCTATTTTTTGCCTCTAGTTTTATGGCTTCAAAATCAAGAAGTTTTTCACTCGCTTCATTTTTAAGTGCCTCTTTTGCCTCTTTTACTTTAAGTGTTTTTTTTATATTCTTTTGGTTTGAGCCAAGTATTTTTATGAAAGATTCTTGTACTTTTACAACTTCAGGAGGAAGAGAAGAGTCAGATAGTTCACTACTGCTACTTGATATTTCAACTTCAATCTCTAGTTCATCTAATTCACCATCTCTAAATTTTTGCCTCATTTTCCCATAACTTCTTTGGTAGTCACTCTTCTTTTCATCACTTGCACCTTTTGGAAGTGAAGGAAGAAGTTTTTCTATGATTTTTTTCTCAACATGAAGCTCTATTTGGTCTGCATTTTTCTCCTTATGGTCAGCTCTTGTTATGTTTATCGAAGCCATCATTAGATCTCTTACCATTGATTCTACATCTCTTCCGACAAAGCCAACTTCGGTGTATTTACTAGCTTCAACTTTTACAAAAGGCAAACCCATCATCTTTGCCATGCGTCTTGCTATCTCAGTCTTTCCAACACCAGTTGAACCAATCATGAGTATGTTTTTTGGCATTATCTCTTCTTGCATTTCTGGAGTTAGTTGCAGTCTTCTGTGTCTGTTTCTTAGTGCTATCGCAATAGCTTTTTTGGCTTCAAATTGCCCTATTATATACTCATCTAAATATTTAACTATCTCTTTTGGAGTTAAATTCATCTATTTTTCTTCCTCTAAAATGTATGTTTTTATATTGTTGTTTGTGTAGATACAAAGTTCACTTGCTATTTTAAGACTCTCTTCAACTAGCTTTTCTTCGTCTAGTTTAGTGTGTCTATCTAAGGCTCTTGCTGCTGAAATGGCAAAGTTTCCACCACTCCCTATAGCAGCTATCTTTTCATCTTCTGGTTCAACCACATCTCCATTACCACTTAGGATATAGATGTGTTTAGTATCAAGCACTATCATCATAGCCTCTAATCGGCGAAGCATTTTGTCTTTTCTCCACTCTTTTGAAAACTCTATAACTGACTTGTAAAGGTCACCTTTTTTCTGCCCCAAAATCCCCTCAAACATATCAAAAAGATTGAAAGCATCTGCGGTACTTCCTGCAAAACCGGCTAAGATTTTACCGTTATATAGTTTTCTTATTTTTGTGGCATTGTTTTTAAGTACTGTGTTGCCAAAAGTGACTTGACCATCTCCACCGATGACGGCTCTGTTTTTACCTTTGCAAGCAAGGATGGTTGTTGCTTCAAACATATCTTACTCTCCAACTATATCGACACTTAATTTGGCATGAATGCCGTGTCCTAGTTTGACAGAAATTTCAAAGTTACCTGTCATCTTTATCGCTTTGTCTATCTCTATCGTTTTTTTGTCGATATCTATATCATTTTGGTTTTTTAACTCTTGTGCTATTTCATCTTTCGTAACAGCTCCAAAAAGGCTACCGTTTGCACCTAATTTTCTTTTGATGACAAGTTTCAAGTCGGCTAATTTTTTCTCTATATCTTTTAGTCGTGCAAGCTCATCGGCTTCCTCTTTTGCTTTTCTCTTCTGATCAGCTTCGTATTTTTTTAAGACCTCATTTGTTGCATGCAGAGCAAAGCCTTTTCCTATCAAAAAATTTCTACCATAGCCATCTTTTACATCTTTTATCTCACCCTTTTTTCCAAGTGATTTTACATCTTTGATTAGTAAAACTTTCATAATTTTCTCCTATTTTATATTTTTTGGTAATTTTGCATTTTTGCTTGTCTTTCCAGAGTAGCTAACGATACCTCTAGTTAAATGAGCAATTTTCTCAAATCCCATCCTTTTTAAGATTCCAAGAACTTGAGCTGTTCTATTTCCCGTGCGACAGTATAGTATGATATTTTCCTCTCTATAGCCATTTAGCTCATCTATGTACTTGTGAAGCTGTGATGTGGGATATAGTAAATCCGTGCCATCTATGCTTTTATCACTGTACTCATATATCTCTCGTATGTCTATCAATTTAAAATCAAACTTGCCATCTTCTCTGTTTTTTATAAGCTTTTGTAACTCATTATCTGCAACCTGAGCGTCTGCAAATATACTCTCTTGCAACTCTTCTACATCACTTGTCGCCATAAAACTTCTTGTTTTTCCCACTAATTATAAAACGCAAGGCATTTAACTTGATAAATCCTTCAGCATCTTTTTGG
>Ga0256829_1000561_pt1 | contig 36373 bp, 34 predicted proteins | sample 131447metaG_FD_185979 | JGI IMG/M metagenome (GOLD analysis project Ga0256829, IMG submission 185979) | Hydrothermal vent microbial communities from Lau Basin, Pacific Ocean - 131-447 | ecosystem: Environmental > Aquatic > Marine > Hydrothermal vents | place: Pacific Ocean: Lau Basin | collected... | reverse complement strand
TGAAAAATACAGAGTAGTACAAGATAGAGAATACTTAAGTGATTTTGATAAACTTCTTTTAGATATGGAGAAAGAGAATGACTAAAATAACTGAAAATGATATAGAACTTTTTGCCATTGAGCTATTGGAAAAACAAGGTTTTGAATATATTTATGCTCCAGAGTATGAACGAAATTTTGAAGATGTGATTTTAAAAGAAAAACTCATCAATGCCTTGACTGCCATAAATCCCACGCTACATGTAGAGCATATAGAGTATGGCGTTAAACAGATACAAAGGCTTCACTCAACTGAACTTTTGAGTGACAATGAAACATTTCATAAAATGCTAACTGAAGGGATAAAAATTGAAATTCAAAAGGATAGTGAAACTCGTGGCGAGATAGTAAAACTTATAGATTTTGATGAGGTGTCAAATAATGATTTTGTAGTTTCAAATCAGTTTACTATCATAGAAAATGGAGTAAAAAAACGACCGGATTTGATTTTGTTTGTCAATGGCTTGCCTCTTGTAGTGGTAGAGCTTAAAAACCCTGTAGATGAAAATGCTACAATCATTTCAGCATACAAACAGATACAGACTTACAAAAGCGTTATCCCCTCTTTGTTTACTTACAATGCAATTTGTGTTATAAGTGATGGCTTAGAAGCCAAAGCAGGGACTATCAGCTCAGGTTTGAGTCGTTTTATGGCTTGGAAGAGTAGCGATGGCAAAAGCGAGGCAAACAAGCTTGTCTCACAAGTTGAAACGATGATAAAAGGTATGCTCAACCCTGTGACACTTTTGGATTTGATTCGTAACTTTATCGTATATGAAAAAACAAAAAAAGAGGATAAAAACGGCATAACTACCATAGAAACTGTGAAAAAGTTAGCAGCTTATCATCAGTATTATGCAGTCAATAAAGCAGTAGATCGAACGATAAAAGCAAGTGCGGAGGGTGGAGATAAAAAAGGTGGTGTGGTCTGGCATACACAAGGAAGTGGCAAATCACTCTCTATGGTGTTTTATACTGGCAAGATAGTCTTGAGCTTAGACAATCCTACTGTTGTAATCATCACCGATAGAAATGATTTGGACGATCAACTTTTTGATACTTTTGCAAGCTCTAGCTCACTTTTGAGGCAGGAGCCTGTGCAAGCTAATGACGCAGAAAATCTCAAAAAACTTTTAAAAGTTGCTTCTGGCGGAGTGATATTTACTACTATTCAAAAGTTTCAGCCACAAGAAGGAAATGTTTATGATGAACTCTCAAATAGAAGAAATATCATAGTCATAGCCGATGAGGCACACAGAACGCAGTATGGATTCAAGCCAAAAACGGCGGATGTTAAAGATAAAGATGGAAATATCATCGGTAAAAAGATAGTTTATGGTTTCGCAAAGTATCTAAGAGATGCTCTGCCAAATGCCACTTATCTTGGATTTACGGGAACACCTATTGAGAATAGTGATGTCAATACTCCTGCTGTATTTGGGGACTATGTGGATATTTACGATATTTCTCAAGCGGTTGAAGATGGAGCTACTGTGAAGATTTACTATGAGAGTCGGCTTGCAAAGATAAACTTAAGTGATGAGGGAAAAAAGTTAGTCAAAGAGCTTGATAATGAGTTAGAAAATGATGATTTGAGTGAAATGCAAAAAGTCAAAGCAAAATGGACCCAACTTGAAGCACTTATCGGGAGTAAAAACCGCATTAAAGAGGTGGCAGATGACATAGTCACTCATTTTGAAGCTCGCCAAGAAGTATTTGACGGCAAGGGCATGATAGTGGCGATGAGCAGAAGAATCGCAGTAAAACTTTACGATGAGATAATCAAACTTCGCCCAAAGTGGCATAGCGATGACTTAACAAAAGGTGTTATAAAAGTTGTAATGACTTCAAACAGTAGTGATGGAGCAGAAATAGCAAAACATCATACCACCAAAAAACAACGAAGAGATTTGGCAAATCGCATGAAAGATGCAAATGATGAGTTAAAGCTTGTCATCGTGCGAGATATGTGGCTTACTGGATTTGATGCCCCTTCGTTGCATACACTTTACATTGATAAGCCTATGCGTGGTCATAACCTTATGCAAGCTATCGCAAGAGTAAATAGGGTTTATATAGATAAGCCTGCCGGACTCGTGGTTGATTATCTTGGAATTGCAAGTGATTTGAAAAAAGCTCTTTCATTTTATAGCGATAGCGGTGGCAAGGGCGACCCCGCATTAGCTCAAGAACAAGCTGTTGCACTTATGCTTGAAAAGCTTGAAATTGTATCTGATATGCTCCATGGGTTTGCATATAAAAAATACTTTAAAGCCGATACAGCAGAGAAGCTTTCACTCATACTTGAAGCCCAAGAGCATATCTTAGGGCTTGAAGATGGCAAAAAAAGGTATATCAAAGAAGTAACTGCACTCTCCCTTGCTTTTGCAATCGCAGTTCCTAGTGAAAAAGCGATGGGTGTCAAAGATGAAATCTCTTTCTTCCAAGCCGTAAAAGCACGACTTGTCAAATTTGAAAGCTCAAGTGGTGGTAAAACTGATGAAGAGGTGGAGACTACTATCAGGCAAGTGATAGATAAAGCATTGGTTACGGAGCAAGTTATAGATATATTTGATGCCTCTGGGATTAAAAAACCTAATATTTCCGTGCTTGATGAAGAGTTTTTGCTTGAAGTAAAAGGGATGAAACACAAAAATATCGCTATAGAAGTGCTTAAAAAACTACTGAATAACGAAATAAAAACAAGACAAAAAACAAATCTAGTTCAGAGCAAATCTCTCATGGAGATGCTGGAAAACTCCATCAAAAAATATCACAACAAGATAATTACCGCAGCCGAAGTTATAGAAGAGCTTATAGAACTCAGTAAAGATATACACAAAATGGATGAAGAGCCAAAAGAGATGGGTTTAAGTGATTTTGAGTATGCTTTTTACAGTGCTATTGCGTCAAATAACAGTGCCAAAGAAGTGATGGAAAAAGAGAAATTAAGAGAATTGGCAGTTGTTTTAACACAAAGAGTACGAGCCAATACTTCGATAGACTGGACTATCAAAGAGAGTGTAAGAGCTAAACTAAAAGTGATAGTAAAACGAACCCTCAGACAGTTTGGCTACCCACCAGATATGCAAAAATTAGCAACTGAAACTGTACTCAAACAAGCCGAGATGATAGCAGAGGAGCTAACAAATGATAATTTTATTGCACCTAAAAATAACCAATAATAGCCATTTTTTAAAAAATGATAGAGTTACAAATAGTTTTAATACAAAATAAAAAACTTACAATATTGATATGAAATATTATGGGTGTCTATATTGTGCAGTAGTTTCATTATGGTTTTGAGGTAAAGACTTCTATCTTTTTATCAATTATTTTTCTTTCCTTTGGTGCACTTTTTTTCTTTAGCAATTCATACCATCTTAAAGTTGCGTGTTTATATCCTACAGAAGAAGAAACTTTGATGATATATTTTATCTCTTTTTTTGTTAATTTATTTTTCATAATCGATGCTGCGATAAGCTTTGATGATACAGTTTGCATACTTTGTATGGATTTAAAAGCGTTTTTATAGTTTTTATTTTTTAAATTTTCGATAAAATTTTTATATTGAGAGGGTAAGTATTTTGTACTTATGTTACCTATATCATTTTGTAGGAGATTATAATAACCATCTAATTTATTGTTTGGTATTAACTGTTTGATTGAAGTATATTGTTCGCATCGATCTTTAATTAAAAGTGCATTGTGCATGGCACACTCCCCAAGGTATATCTTAGCTATCGCATTTACATCTGTTCCACTTTTTGCACTGTGTAAAGCTCTTTTTAGTGCTATTGAGGCAAGTCTTGTCTCTCCCTTTAAATAATATCTTTTATAGCTTTCAAATGAGTTCGAAGCATTGACTCTGTATTTGTATTTTTCATTTATTTTAAAAGAACATCCGGCAAATAAAATTATAAAAATTATACTAAATGTTAAATTTTTCATGGTAATTTTACCCTTTTATTGTTATCTTCAATCAAAGAATTTACTTTATTGAGTAAATTATTTGCCTTGTCCGCACCTAAGAGAATTTGCTCTTTTAAAAGAACTATATCTTTACTCGATGAGCCTACTGTATCGACTAATTTGTTAAGTTTTTTAAGTTTTTTCTTGATATCTGTTAAAATATCATTTATATTTTTTGGTATTTGTTCACTTGGTTTTATGATATTGTGATTTAATTCTTTTAATATACTGTTTATCTGTATGGTGATATTTTTGACCTCTTTCATGCTTTGTTTTAGATAGTCGATGCTTTGGGATATATTGTAAGAACTGTTTGTCTCACCTATCACAGTATCTATGATGGATTTATTGTTTGCAAATTTTCCGGTAATGACTTGTAAATTATCCATAGTTTTAAATAATGGACCTTTTGGCGATGCCAGTTTTTTAACTATTTTATCCGTATTTGTTATGATATTTGAAAGTTTAACAACTATTGGTTTTAGTTTTATAACAAGCGAATTTATATCATCTTTGACTTCAAAGTCAAGTATGGCATTTGGGGTAATTTTTGGATAATTTGGATCAGATATGACAGATATAACAGCACCGCCGATAAGAGGCTTATTTAGTACCAAATAAGCTCTTTTATTGATCCACTTTGCATTTTTTGCATCTACAATGAAGTGGACGAAGACTTTTCCATCATAAGTGAAGTTGATTTTATTGATATAGCCTATATCAAAACCAGAATATTTTATGGGTGTTCCTATGTTGAAATTATTTGCACTATTTGCATAAAACGCATAAGTATAATGTTTATCAAACATGCCTTTGCTTTTTAGTACAAAATAAATCGCAAAAGAGAGTGCAGTAATCGTAAAAAAAGTAAATATCCCAACAGAAATCCTCATTTTATTATAAGACATTTGTTTTCCTTGTAGTAATTGTGTAAGGTTGTGTCAACTATTTGTATTCTTTTGTTAAATATATTGGATAATTTGATTATATAATCAATATCTTCTATTTTATCTATCATGGAGAATGGCTTAATTATCGTTATCATTTCGCAACTACTTACATAAGCTCTTAAAAACTGTATCAGCAAACGATCTTTTTTACCTATTTCAAAAGGCAGTTTGTCTCTTAATTCTTCAAGTCCAGATTTTTGTAACAGATTTGAAGTAATTTTTTTGGATTTTTTAATATTGAATCTATTGTGATATTCCAAAATAAGTGATATATTTTGGGTCACAGTGAGTTCTGAAAGCAAAGGAGTATTTTCGCTGACTATACTGGTTTTCTCACTTTCAATATATTTATTAAGAGTATCGATATCCTCAAAGATTTTTATATAAATTCTATTATTAATGATAACACCTCTATAAAACAAATTATAATAAAAAGAGAAGATATGGTTTTTGACAGACTAAAGGGGATTTCAAAATATCTTTTTTTTGTCATAAGTCCATCATAGCTTGGAATGGTAACTATGATAAAACCAAATAATAAACTTTTAAATACAAATATCAAAATATCTTTTAATGATATGGCTTTTACTAATGTTGATAAAAATATATCCAGATTCATTCCCATTATAAGAAAAAGAAAAACATATCCACTAATCATCATAATAAGAGAAAATAAAAATGCCAGTGATAAAAAGCCGAGCATGTTGCCCAATGCTCTTGGCATAAATAGGTATTTTACTGTATCTATACCAAATATCTCTAATGTATTTAACTCATTATTGACTTTCATTATAGAAGTTTTGGCCGAAACTCTAAGACCTGTTCTAAAAGATATGATAAGAGCCAGCAAGAAAGGCACAAGCTCAACTATAATCAGTTTTATTATCAAATAACCTATATATTGTTGCATATTGTATTCTATCGATAGTGAAACAATCAGCCCCATGATGATAACACCAAATACAATCGCAGATAATAAGAATACGGGTAATATTTCAATAGCTGTGTAAAAGATTTGTTGCACCAAAACTTGCCTTGAAGCAGGATTGTAATTTTTAGGATTAAACATATATAACAGGCAAACTACCGAAAAAAAATAGTATTTAGTAAAATGTATTATACCTGAAAAAATATTCATGTTAACCTCTGATTTAATATGCAATATCGGTTAATAATAACACAAATATACTAAAAACCATATATTTTTTAAAAAATATCATTACACAAAGGATCAAAAGCCTATTGGCAAAACAAATACTATTAAGATAAATAACTTTATAAGCAGTATTTTATTTACCAAATTTTTTTCCATTTTTTGACTATTTTTGCGACATCCCCCATGCAGTAATTTTCACTTGGATTATTCTCCTTTATTTGGATAATATTATTATATGATCAAAATGTTAATATAGAATTAACAATTTAAAATGTGTAAGATCAGTTATCAGTACCAAGTGCAAGTAATCAAAGATTAAAAGAAAAAGAGTTATAATCTGTTTATAAATCTTAAACAGTTAATATTTCAAGGAATACAGATGAAAACAAAACGAGAAATAACAGTTGCCCATTCGCCCGATGCTGATGATATTTTTATGTACTATGCTATTAAGTTCGGGTGGGTAGGGAGTAAAAATATAAGATTTAAAAATCTCGCTCTTGATATAGAGACGCTAAATAAAAAGACTTTGCAAGGCATATATGACATAAGTGCCATTAGTTTTGCACTTTATCCAAAGATAAAAGACGAATATGCTCTTTTAAAAACAGCTGTTAGTTTTGGAGAGGGATATGGACCTAAGTTGATAAAGAAAAAAGGGAGTAAATTAAAAAGAAATTTTAAAGTAGCCTTAAGTGGTGAAAATACAACAAATGCTCTTCTTTTTAAAGTAGCATACCCTGATGCAAGAATTATTTACAAAAACTTTTTAGATATAGAAAAATCTGTTCTTGAGGGTGAATGTGATGCTGGAGTTTTAATACATGAGAGTATTTTAGAGTTTGATAAGAGTCTGGTGGTAGAGAGAGAGATTTGGGATATTTGGCAAGATCTTTCAAAAGAAGATATTCCTTTGCCTTTAGGCGGAATGGCAATAAGACGCTCTATTCCTTTAAATATTGCCATAGAATGTGAAGAAATTTTAACTAAAGCTGTCAGGATTGCAAGAGATAATGCAATGTTTATGTCAAAAATGTTGATAGAGAGAAATCTTATGAGGGTTGATGAGACAACACTTGAGCAATATTTAAACCTTTATGCAAATGAAAATTCTATCTCCTTAAATGATTTACAGATAAAAGCTATAGATAAACTTTTTGAAATAGGCTATAATAACGGATATTTTGATGAACTTATAAGTTGTGAAGATTACTTCATACCAAATGAATACAAGGAGTTAAGGAGCAGATAATGGAAGCAAAACTCATAGGTCTTGGTGTTGAAACTTTTAAGTTAGCTCTTTATCTGTCTTTGCCGATGCTTCTTTCTGGTTTGATTGCCGGACTAGCTATCAGTATATTTCAAGCTACTACCCAGATCAATGAAATGACACTTAGTTTTGTTCCAAAGATTATATTGGTTGTAGTTGTTATAATATTTACAATGCCTTGGATGATGAATATGATGATAGAGTTTACAAAACATGTTTTAAATATGATTCCAAGTTTTATATTTTGAAGCTATTAGACTTTTCAAAATACAGTAGCATCAAAATAGGCCCTACAGTTAAAATAAAGATAATTGATAAGATAAAAAAAGAAAATGAAAGTTATACTATAATTGGTGGAGCAAATAATTTGCTTGTTTCGCCAAATCCGCCAAAACTTGCAAAACTTTCAAAATCATTTGATTATATCTACCAAAAAGATAATCTTTTATATATCGGCGGAGCAACGCCAAGCGGAAAAATTCTCTCTTATGCAAAAAAAAATGATATTGCCCATTTTGAAATAATGCAAAAACTCCCAGGTCTTCTTGGCGGTATAGTAAAGATGAATGCGGGACTCAAAGAATATGAGATTTCTAACTATTTGCTTTACATTAAAACTATAAATAATTATATTGAAAAAGATAATATAAAGTTTTCTTATAGATATACTAATATAAAAAATATAATTTATGAAGCTGTTTTTAAAATTGAAAAAGGATTTAACTATAAACTTTTTAAATACTTTGAGAATCTAAGAGCAAATCAACCAAATTTACCAAGTGCGGGAAGTTGTTTTAAAAATCCAAAAGGTTACTATGCCGGAGAAATAATAGAAAATTGTGGACTAAAGGGGTATCAAAAAGGAAATGCTGCTTTTAGTAAGCAACATGCAAATTTTTTAGTTAATTTAGGAAATGCAAAATTTCAAGATGCTTTATATTTGATAGAATTAGCTGAGAATAAAGTTTTTGAAAAGTTTAAGATAAAGCTCGAAAAAGAAATAATTATATTGTAAGATTGTAAGTGGTTATGCAAGAAGTCTAATATAATAAAGTATTATCATTATTGAAAACTATATCTTTAAAAAAAATCCAAAAATATATTTTAATCTGCTATTTAACTTATTAAGATAAAATTTCATAATTTCGTTTAAAAGGATAGTTTGTGGTAAAATATTTTAAAAATCTGTTTTTATCCATGCAAAGTGCAATTGTTTTATTTCTTATTTTTGCCGTAGTGTCGGCAATAGCAACATTTGTAGAGAGTGATTTTGGTACACAAACAGCATGGGCTATGATATATGGCACACTTTGGTTTGGAGCAATTCAACTGCTTCTTGGTATAAATTTAGCTTATAATATATTTAAATATAAGCTTTACAAGAAAAATAAAATTCATGCTTTTATATTTCATATAGGGTTTTTATTTATTTTATTAGGTGCAGGTGTTACAAGATATATCGGATATGAAGGAATAATGCACATACGAGATGGGCAGAGCGAAAACAGGATGATTTCAAGCGAACCGTATATTCAAGTTGATGCTGTTAAGGGTAATAAAATCTATCATGTTGATAAAAAAGCTTATCTTTCAAAGATTAGTGATAATTATTTTGATTTGGATATGAATATCGGTGCTAAAAAGGCTGAAATTAAATATTTAAAATTTGTACCGAATGCAACAAGCAGTATAGTTTATGCTCCAGATGGAAAACCAATGATATCTTTTATGAGTACAGACCCTGAAAATAGTAATTTTGTTTTAAAAGATAAGTCAAAAAAAGATGTTGGGAATATTATTTTTACATTAAATGGTACAAAACTAAAAAGTGCAAATTCTATATGGAGTAATCCGAAAGTAAATATAACAACCAATAACGGTAAATTTTACATTACATCAAACAAAGATATAACTGTTTTTAACATGGCTACTCAAGGTAAAAAGATACTAAAATCAGGTAAGCAATATAAATTTATCGGCAAAAGACTCTACACAATAGGCAAAATTAATTTTGCTCCAAAATCTATGAATATAAAAGGTAAAGAAGAGTTAATCTCCGGTGGAAAAACAAGAGCCGGTATGAGATTTAACGGTTTGGATGCGGTTGTTGTGCAGGTAAAATACAATGGTGATACAAAAAAAGTGACAATGTTCGGCCAAGGAAAAGGTGCCAAAGGATTTACCAAACATGAGACGATAGGCGGAATTCCGTTTAGCTTTGAGTGGGGATCAAAAGTTATAACTCTACCTTTTCATGTAAAACTTAGAAAATTTATCTTAGACAGATACCCAGGCTCAATGTCACCATCATCTTATGCAAGTGAAGTAACACTTATAGATAAGAAAAATGGAGTTGACAGACCTTTTAGGATATATATGAACCATGTGCTTGATTATAAGAATTATAGATTTTTTCAATCTTCTTATGATAGAGATGAAAAAGGAACTATACTCTCAGTAAACCATGATCCTGGAAAATATCCGACATATTTTGGATATCTTCTTTTGGCAATAGGATTTATTTTGACTGTACTTAGTCCAAAAAGTAGATTTAGAACACTTGGAAGGAAAATACAACAAGAGATGAAAAAAAGTAAAAACGCAATAAGTGCTGTAATGATAGTTGCCTTTTTATCGGTATTGTTTTATGCACCTCAGCCATTGCAGGCACAGACAAAACTAACGCTCAAAGAAAGTATAAAGATAGCAAAAAAATATGAGAAAAAACATGCGGATGAGTTCGGACATTTACTTATGCAAAATAAAGAGGGAAGGATTGAGCCGATTGATTCTTTTGCCAATAATGTTTTAGATAAAGTCTCAAGAAAGAGAAGTTTTTACGGACTTGACGCAGACCAGATTATATTAGGTATGTTAAGTGCACCTGGAGTTTGGCAAAATATTCCTATGGTTAAAATATCTCATAGTAAGATAAAAAGGATTTTGGGGCTTAAACAAAGTGCAAAGTATGCCTCTTTTAAAGAGTTTTTTAACTATGGTGCAAAAAATCCGTATAAATTATCAACTTATGCCGAAGTAGCAAGTAGAAAGCCTCCGATTGATAGAAATATGTTCGATAAAGATGTTTTAAGAGTTGATGAGAGACTAAATGTTTTATATTATGTCTATACCGGTTCTTTATTTAGGATATTTCCCAAGATAGACGATCCTACAAATAAATGGTATGATCCAAAAACAGCTATTTCAACTTTTCCAAAAGCTCAAAGTATTGAGATAAGAACTCTTTTGGCAAATTATTTTGAAAGTTTAAACAAAGGCGTTAAAACAGGAAATTGGCAAAGTGCGGACAATGCATTGAAAGCCATATCAAATTACCAACAAAAATATGGGGCTAAAGTCATAGAAAATACTTCACATGTTAAAGCAGAGATACTTTATAACCGTTTAAATATATTTACTAGGTTGATACCTATTTATTTGATATCAGGTTTGTTATTGTTATTTGCTGTTATGTATAAGATGCTAAGACCAAAAAGTTCGGTAAAATGGTTTGAGCGAGCCTTATTTGTGGTGATATTTTTAGCATTTTTAACTCAGATATTTAATATGGGACTAAGGTGGTATGTTGCAGGTCATGCACCTTGGAGTGATGGCTATGAATCGATGATATATATATCCTTTGCACTGATGTTGGCAGGGCTTATTTTTTCTAAGCATTCTACCATGGCTTTGTCTTTGACGGCTATTTTGACCGGAGTTTTTTTATTTGTTGCACATTTAAGTTGGATGGATCCACAGATAACAAACTTAGTACCAGTTCTTAAATCGTATTGGCTGATGATACATGTTTCAGTTATAACGGCGAGTTATGGATTTTTGGGACTTAATATGTTATTGGGAATGTTTACCCTTATTATGTATATTATGCTTAGTAATGATCCTAAAAATAAAAGAAATAAATCTATCCTAAATGGCATAACAGAAGCAACAAGGGTAAATGAAATGTCTATGATACTTGGTCTTATGCTTTTAACTATGGGTAACTTTTTAGGCGGTGTTTGGGCAAATGAGTCTTGGGGTAAATATTGGAGTTGGGATCCTAAAGAGACTTGGGCATTAATATCTATACTTGTCTATGCAGCAGTAGTTCATATGAGACTTGTTCCAAGACTGAATGGTCAATTTGCTTTTGCGGTAGCTTCTACGGTAGCTTACTTTTCAATTATTATGACATATTTGGGAGTAAATTATTATTTAGTAGGTATGCACTCTTATGCATCAGGTCAGCCTGTACCTATCCCAGATTGGATATATTATGCTATCGCTACAGTTTTCATTGTTATATTTTTAGCTATACCAAAACGAAAATATTCAAAAAGATTATGATATAAAAAGTCACAAGGTGCCAAGCATCTTGTGACAAATACTTTTATGAGTGTCTGCACTATACAGTAGTCTCTTTAACCCAAATATTGCATTAAAAACCATCTTCTACTATAAGTATTGATATATTTTTACTATCTCTCAATAGAAAATTTGGGCATAAAATTAATAATGCTAATATAATTTTTTGGAAATATTTATTTGTAGTTTTGAAAGTGGCGCGGCGGACGAGGTTTGAACTCGCGACCCCCGGCGTGACAGGCCGGTATTCTGACCAGCTGAACTACCGCCGCAACCTAAATAACAAAGTAACAACAAACTACTTAGAAAACCTGTAATCTGTTTTTTTGTTAATATGGTGGTCGCTACAAGACTCGAACTTGTGACATCCACCTTGTAAGGGTGGCGCTCTACCAACTGAGCTAAGCGACCAAGTGTTTGTCCAGGACTTTTTGACCATACTAAATGATGGCGACCCCAAGGGGATTTGAACCCCTGTTACCGCCGTGAAAGGGCGGGGTCCTGGGCCACTAGACGATGGGGTCATTTAAATTATAAATGCTAAATTATGAGTGTTGAATAAAAAAATAATTTAAAATTCATAAGTCAAAATCAAACATTAAATGGTGACCCCTGTTGGATTCGAACCAACGGCCCATTCCTTAAAAGGGAATTGCTCTACCAACTGAGCTAAGGAGTCATCTGTTCACCGTGAAATGGAGTTGAAATTATAGAGAAAAAATATCTTTTTGTCAAGAGTTTTTATAACTTTTAGAAAAAAATATCTTTTTTAAGATTTAGAAGCAGTTTTATTGTATATAAGGCAGCTTGATTTTGGATATATATTCTATCACCTTGTAAATGCAACCTTTCTATTATTTGCCCATTGTCTTTACTTTTTGCTCCTATATAAACAGTTCCTACTGGTTTTTCATTTGTACCTCCATCTGGCCCGGCAATACCACTGATAGCAAGTGATATATCAGAGTTACTGACATTTACAGCACCTTCTAGCATCTCTTCAACACACTGTTCGCTTACTGCTCCAAAATTTTTTAGTGTTTGTGTACTCACACCAAGCCAAGCCTCTTTTATATCGTTTGAGTAAGTTACTAAGTTTCCATTGATGATATTTGATGCACCGCTGTATTTTATAAACATTGAAGACAAAAGACCTCCGGTACAACTTTCTGCCACTGTAATTTTATTATTGTTTTTTATCAATTTATATTTAATATATAAAAGGACATCCTCCTCTGGTATAAGATTTTTATTTAAAAGTTGTTTTGCTGATTCTATGAAGTTGTTTATTTGTCCGTATTTTAAACTTTCTATTTTTATAAGATTCCAGCCTTCTATGATTTTGATAATTTTTATTTTTATTTCAAAGTTTTCTGCTATCGGACTTAATAAAATCTGACAAGATTCTTCATCTATGTCAAATACATTGATAAATTTTATATTATTTTGTTTATTTAGAAGAATTGCAGGTAACTTTTGATTTTCTTTGATTCTTAATACATTTATCTTATTGTTTTTAGTTTCTATCATGTAGGTATTTTTGTCATAAACGGAGCTTTTTGAGGGAAGCAGCATCTCTTGTTTTAACACAAGAGAATCATTATGAATTGTAGATAAAATTTTGCCGATTATATTAAAATTTTTTTCATCAGTTGCAATTACGAGATTATTGTTTTTGGATATAGCTTCTTCCAAACTCAAAAAAAGATTTTTATCGCTTCCCTCTAATAGATAAAATGTATCTAGTGCCTGTAAACGCTCTTTTATAGCTCTTTGTATATAATCAACTAAAATTGTATTGTATTTAATATTCTCGCCCACTATGAACAATGCTGTTTTCATTTAAATTCCTCGTATTTTTATGAAGTATTATATCATAGCTGTTATTAACCGATTTTTAATACCTTTTTCGATATACTTGCGAAATTTATAACAAACTGACCTTGGAGCTAAATATTATGGATTACAAAGATACGCTGCTTTTACCGAAGACTTCATTTTCTATGAGAGGAAACCTGCCTCAAAATGAGCCCAAAAGGTATAAAGAGTGGTTTGAAGAAAAAAATGTATATGAAAAGATGAAGCAAAACAGAAAAAATACTAAAAAGAGTTTTACTTTGCATGACGGTCCTCCTTATGCAAACGGACATATTCACATAGGACATGCCTTAAATAAAATATTAAAAGATATGATTGTTAAAAAACACTATTTTTTTGGTGAAGATGTAAGATATGTTCCAGGTTGGGATTGTCATGGGCTTCCGATTGAGCAACAAGTCGAACTTAAGATCGGGAAGCAAAAAAAAGATACTTTGCCAAAGAGTAAAATCAGAGAGTTATGCAGAGCCCATGCTGCCAAATTCTATAAAATCCAAGAACATGAGTTTAAAGCACTTGGTGTCATAGGAGATTGGGAAAATCCTTACTTGACAATGAAGTTTGAATTTGAGGCAAATATCTACAGAGCACTTTGTGATATTGCAAAAAAAGGGCTTTTGGTCGAAAGAAGTAAGCCTATATATTGGTCATGGGCAGCAAAAACTGCTTTGGCTGAGGCTGAGGTGGAGTATCAGGACAAAGAAGATTATTCTATATTTGTAGCTTTTAAACTAAGTGATGAAGCAAAGAAAAAACTTAAAATTGACGGTAAAGCTTCTGTGATTATCTGGACAACCACACCCTGGACGCTACCTGCAAATATGGCGATAGCTTTAAATCCTGAAGAAGAGTATGTACTGACAAGTGACGGTTTTATAGTAGCTAAAAAATTGTATAAGAATTTAATAGAAGATGAAATTATAAAAGGCGATATAGTTAAAACATTCGCTTCAAAAGAGTTGGAACATTTAAATGCAATAAGTCCGCTAAATGGAAGAAATTCTAAGATTATTTTAGGTGAGCATGTCGAGATGAGCGGAGGTAGTGGATGCGTTCATACAGCTCCAGGTCATGGCGAGGATGATTATAGGGTTGCTCTTAGATATGATATTGATGTTATTATGCCAGTTGATGAAGATGGACTTTATGATGAAACAATCATCAGAGAAAATTTAATCCCCAATGCAGAGGATTTTGTAGGCATGCATGTTTTTAGTGCAAATGATAAAATTTTGGAATTATTAGGGGATGCACTTATAAAATCTTCAAAATTTACCCACTCTTATCCATACTGCTGGAGAACCCACAAACCGGTAATTTATAGAGCTACAAGACAATGGTTTATAGCAATGGATAAAGAAACAGACGGTGGCATACTTAGAGATAATGCTTTAAATGAGATAAAAAAAGTTAGATTTTTTCCAAAAACGGGCGAAAAAAGACTCCAGACCATGATAGAAAACAGACCTGATTGGTGTATAAGCAGGCAAAGAGACTGGGGTGTGCCTATCGCATTTTTTAGAGATAAAATAAGCGGTGAACCTGTATTTGATAAGGAAATTTTGGAAAATATTGCAAATATTTTTGAGCAAAAAGGAGCAGATGCATGGTGGGATCTTAGTATAGAAGAATTATTGCCTAAAAATTCAAAATATGATGCAAAAAATCTTACAAAAGTGATGGACATACTCGATGTTTGGTTTGATAGTGGTTCTACTTGGAGAGCTGTCCTTGAAAGTGGGGATTATGATGCCGGGAGTTATCCTGCTGATATGTATCTTGAAGGAAGTGATCAACACAGAGGTTGGTTTCAAAGTTCACTTTTAGTAAGCACTGCCATAAATGCTCACGCCCCATATAAAGACATTTTAACTCATGGCTTTACAGTTGATAAAAAGGGTGAAAAGATGAGTAAGTCCAAAGGGAATGTTATCGCTCCTAATGATATAGCTAAAAAATATGGAGTGGAAATACTTAGACTTTGGGTTGGCATGAGTGATTATACTACGGATTTGAAAATAAGTGATTTGATTTTAAAACAAGTTGCAGAACAATACAGAAAGATAAGAAATACTTTTAGATTTTTACTTGCAAATGCAAATGATTTGGATACTTTAGAAAGCATAAAAAACTTCTCACCCATTGACAAATGGATACTTTCTAAAGCAAATAGAGTTTTTATAGAGTGTAAAGATGCTTTTGATGTGTATGATTTTTCAAAAGGGTTATCTCTTTTAAGTCATTTTATCACAAATCATTTAAGCGGAATATATCTTGATATATCAAAAGACAGGCTTTATTGTGATCCAAAAGATTCCATTACAAGAAGAAGTTCTCAAAGCGCAATGGCACTTATTGCTAAAAATATGTTAACTCTATTTGCTCCTGTTCTTACTTATAGCGTTGATGAGATATTAGAACACGCACCAAAAGTCATAAAAGGCGAATGTGAAGATGTTTTTGATCTTGTTTATGAAGAGTTGCCTGAAGTCGAAGATGACTTTGATGAAGATTATATGATGGAAGCAAGAGAGAAGTTTTTTGAAATTGTTGACAGTCTTAAAAAAGATAAAAAGATAAAATCAACTTTAGAGTTGGTTTTGTTTTCAAATTCACTTGAACTTGGTAAAATGACAGGTGCTGACGGTGAAGACTGGTTTACTGTGAGCAATATAATCTGTGCTACTAAAGATGAAGAGATAGGCTCTTTTACAGTTGGTAAAGATAAATTTAAAATATATTTTGCAAAAAGATATAAATGCCCTCGATGTTGGAAATACAGAGCTAAAGTTGAGAATGAGCTTTGCGGTCGATGCAAAGGTGAAAAGCCAAAAACAAGTTGTAGTATCGATGTTTAAGGAGCCTGTTACTTTAAGATTTATTTTTGAGACTATCGGAGTTATATTTGTTATAGTTGCAATTGGTATATATTTTGTCAAAAAAATGGCTAAATAGCAGAGTAATAATGTGAAGGAGAAAATATAGTGATAACACTAAAAGAAGCATTGAGTATTCCAAAAGAAGAGATGGCTGAAGTTAGAAAAGATTTGCAAAATAAAATAAAACAAAATAAAGATTTGGGTGCTTATGTAGAACAATTAATCGGTACTGACATAAGTATCAGCGGCGAGGGGATACCTATAGCCATAAAAGATAATATACAAGTAAAAAACTGGAGTGTAACTTGCGCTTCAAATATACTTCAAGGCTATAAGGCTCCTTATGATGCCTGCGTAATAGAAAACTTAAGAAAAGCAGGTTTAAGCCCGTTTGGAAGAACCAATATGGATGAATTTGCTATGGGAAGCTCTACTGAAACTTCATTTTATGGAAAAACCAAAAATCCTTTCAATTCAAAATGCGTACCCGGAGGAAGCAGTGGCGGAAGTGCGGCAGCGGTAAGTGCCGGGATTGCTATTGCTGCTCTTGGCAGTGATACGGGAGGAAGCATAAGACAGCCTGCTGCGTTTTGTGGGTGTGTCGGCATGAAACCTACTTATGGAAGAGTCAGCAGATATGGTTTGAGTGCTTTTTCTAGCTCACTTGATCAAATAGGTCCTTTTGCACAAACAGTTGAAGATGCAGCTATTTTATATGATATCATCAGCGGTTATGACAAAAGAGATTCTACTAGTGCCAATATCAAATACAACAAGGTATCTAAAAGTTTAAACAGTGATAGAAAATTGACTATTGCTGTGATTGAAAATTATCTTGAAAGTGCAAGTGATGAAGTTAGAATTAAAATAATAGATGCCATAAAGGCTCTTGAGAGTGCTGGTCATAAAATCATATACAAAAACAGACTAAATACAAAATATGATATTGCAACTTACTATATCATAGCAACCGCTGAAGCGAGTGCAAACTTAAGCAGATATGATGGGATAAGATATGGTAATCGAGCAGAAAGTATAAATTTAAAAGAGATGTATAAAAAAACAAGAGGAGAGGGTTTTGGTGATGAGGTAAAAAGAAGAATACTTCTTGGAACTTTTGTTTTAAGCAGTGGGTATTATGATGCATATTATATAAAAGCTCAAAAAGCAAGGCATCTCATAAAAGAACAGTTTGAAGAGATTTTAAATGAAGCAGACTTGATCTTTGCTCCTGTTACTCCTACAACCGCATTTGAATTTGGAAGTATAAAAGATCCTTTGCAAATGTATCTTGAAGATATTTACACTATAGCCGTAAACCTTGCAGGACTTCCTGCCATTTCATTGCCACTTGGATTTGATAGTAAAAATCTTCCCGTGGGCGGTCAATTTATAGGTAAGTCTTTTGATGAGCAGACTTTGTTTGATGGTGCTTTAAGCTTGGAAAAATTACTGAAATAAAAGGAGAGGTAAATATGAAAATAAGAAAAAAAGCTTTAACATTTGAAGATATTTTATTGGTTCCAAAATATTCTGAAATTTTGCCGAAAGAAGTTGTTGTCAAGACTATACTGACAAAAAATATCACATTAAACATTCCTTTGGTTTCAGCTGCTATGGATACCGTTACCGAGCATAGAGCAGCTATTGCTATGGCAAGACTTGGAGGCATCGGGATAATTCATAAAAATATGGATATAGCTCATCAAGTATTTGAAGTAAAAAAAGTCAAAAAAAATGAAAGTGGAGTTATCTTTGATCCTATTAAAATTGGACCTGAAGCAAAGATAAGTAAAGCTTTGGATATTATGAGTGAATATAAAATTTCAGGTGTTCCCGTCGTTGATGAAGACAACAGGTTAGTTGGTATATTAACAAACAGAGATTTGAGATTTGAGAAAGATTTTAATAAAAAAGTTAAAGAGGATATGACAAAAGCTCCACTGGTAACTGCAAAAAAAGGAACTACCATAGATGAAGCAGAAGAGCTTTTTCACACAAATAAAATAGAAAAAATACCTCTTGTTGATGAAGATGGACGACTTGCCGGACTTATAACAATAAAAGATATCAAAAAAAGAAAAGAATACCCAAATGCCAATAAAGATGAAAACGGAAGATTAAGAGTGGGGGCGGCGATTGGAGTAGGGCAGATAGATCGAGCAAGAGCTTTAGTTAAAGCTGGTGTTGATGTGCTTGTACTTGACTCAGCTCATGGTCATTCAAAAGGAATTATTGATACTGTTAAAGTTATAAAAGATGAATTGGATATTGATGTGATTGCTGGCAATGTAGCTACTGCCGAAGCCGTTGAAGCATTGGTAAAAGCAGGAGCGGACGCAGTTAAAGTGGGTATTGGTCCAGGAAGTATATGTACTACCAGGATAGTTGCCGGAGTAGGTGTGCCTCAAATAAGTGCCATAGACGAGTGTGCAAGTACAGGAAAAAAATTTGGCATACCTGTTATAGCTGACGGAGGGATAAGATACAGTGGTGATATTTCAAAGGCTTTAGCCGTTGGGGCTAGTTCTGTGATGGTAGGAAGTTTGCTCGCTGGAACTGATGAGAGTCCTGGTGATCTTATCATGTATCAGGGAAGACAATATAAGAATTACCGTGGAATGGGCAGTATCGGAGCTATGAAGCAAGGAAGCAGTGATAGGTATTTTCAAGAAGGAACAGCTCAGGAGAAATTGGTCCCGGAGGGTATTGAGGGACGGGTTCCTTATCGTGGAAAAGTTGGCGATGTGATCCATCAGCTTATCGGAGGCTTGAGGTCTTCTATGGGATATGTTGGTGCAAAAGATATAAAAGATTATCAAGCAAAGGCTGAATTTGTCGAGATTACTACTGCAGGACTTAAAGAGAGTCATGTTCACGATGTCATGGTAACAAGAGAAGCACCGAATTATCATATAAGTTAGAGTATAGTAGATAAAATAGTATATGAAAATAACTACAGCCACTAAGCATTTTACTTCTCCTTTGTATTTAGAAAGTGGCAGGATACTTGAACCATACGATATATCGTATGAAACATACGGCGAATTAAACGAAGATAAAAGCAATGTTATAGTTATCTGTCATGCACTCACTGGAAGTCACCATGTAGCTGGATATTATGAAGATGATAAGAAGCCTGGATGGTGGGATTCTCTTGTGGGTGATGGAAAATGTATTGATACAAAAAAGTATTTTGTAATTTGTTCAAATGTCATAGGCAGCTGTTTTGGCTCAACGGGTCCTATGTCTGCAAAATATCCATCAAGCGAATTATATAGACTTAGATTCCCGGTAATTACAATAAGTGATATGGTCAAAGCTCAAATCAGCCTGTTTGATTCTCTTGGGATTTATGAAGCCCATGCTATAATAGGCGGTTCAATGGGCGGCATGCAAGCTCTTTGCTACGCGGTTGAATATCCTCACTTTACCAAAAGAAATATCATAATAGCAGCAACTCATGCAACTCAGCCCTGGGCAATAGCTTTTAATAAAGTAGCAAGAGAATCTATCATTAAAGATCCAAAATTTAACGGTGGAATGTATGATGTAAAAGAGATTAAACAAAATGGACTTAATGGCTTAGCCATAGGTAGAATGAGCGGTCATATAAGTTACTTAAGCGAAAACTCAATGCAAAACAAATTTGGTAGAAACTATGTAGAAACTGAAGGTTTGTACGAGCTTTTCGGACGGTTTCAAGTAGAGAGATATTTGGACTACAACGGATACAACTTTTCAAAATGGTTTGACCCTCTTAGCTACCTTTATATCACAAAAGCAATCAATATATTTGATGCGAGTAGAAATTATGACTCTTTGGAAGATTCTTTATCTCATATAGAAGGTAAATTGACACTATTGTCTATAAAAAGTGATAATCTTTTTTTTAAAGAAGAGATGGAGCAAATACAAAAGAGTATGAAAATGATAGGAAAATCCCACTTGGTGGATTATAACTGCGTGGATAGTGACTATGGGCATGATGCATTTTTGGTGGAAGTTGATAAATTTACCCCATACATAAGCAAAGCTTTAAAATAAAGGAATAGTACATGGCATATATAAAATTACCGACTTTTGAAGAGATGTCTCCTTCAATTCAGGAAAAGGCAAAACCGATTTTGGAAAAAACCGGAAAACTCGGAGAGATATTCCAACTTCTTGCAATAGATGAAAAAGTATATTTCGCTACAGATGAAATGGTACAAAATTATCTTTTAAAACCTACATATTTATCTTATGAGATTAAAGAGGCTATAGCTCTTTTGGTATCTAAAGAAAATAGATGTAAAATGTGTGTAGATGTTCATCAAAATATAGCAAAAATGCTTGGACTTACAAAAGAAAGGATAGAAGAAATTCTTAGTGGAATTGATGCTATGCATGTTAAAAATAGAGAAAAGCATCTGCTTGGATTTTGTATAAAAGCTTCAAAAAAAGATAACTATAAAATGCAAAAACAAGATATTGACAGGTTAAAATCATTAGGATACAGTGATAAAGAAATTCTTGAGGCCGTTGCAATTACCGGATATTTCAATTATATAAATACTCTCTCAAATGTATTTGGTTTAGGATAATTGAACCAGTATATACAATTCTGATGTTTTAAAGATAATTAACTGATTTATTATTTAAATAGAACATAAAATAAAAAACATAAAAGAAAATTAATTTCTAATTATATTAGAATATGCTAATATACTAAAAAATTAAGGAATCCCGTATGAATTATAAAGCGACAAATAGTTTCAAATGGTTGACTCTTTTGGTGACAGGAAGTACATTATTGTGCTGTGCTTTACCTATATTGCTAGTTAGTTTAGGGTTAGGTGCTACTATGGCAAGTTTAAATTTTAATATACCGGGTTTAGTTTTTTTAGCAGAGCATAAAGTTTGGACTTTTAGTATATCTGCTGTAATGTTGCTTTTTTTGGCATGGATGATATGGAGGCCAAACCAAAGCTGTCCTAATGATCCGGAATTGGCAGGATATTGTGAAACTTCTAAAAAGTGGAACAAAATAGTATTGTTCTTGAGTGTGCTAATATGGTTTAGCAGTTTTTTCTTTAGTTATTTATTGGTTCCAATTAGAGAATATTTTAATATATAAGGAGAAGTTATGAAAAAATTGTTAATTGTTGGTTTGATTGTTGGAGCATTTGTATTGTCATCAGTATTTGCAAAAACAATAAAAGTTGATATATATGGTATGACCTGTTCTTCATGTGTTTATAGTTTAAATAAAACATTTAAGAGTATGAAAGGTGTGAAAAATGCAAATGTAAGCTTAAAAGATAAAAATGCAATACTGGAAATTACAGACAATGGACCCACTATCAAAAAAATAAAAAAAGCTATAGTTGATACGGGGTTCACTCCGACAAAGATTACTGTTCTTTCTAAGTAGTTTTTACGCTATTTATCGCATTGTTCGTATTGTTGAATGTGCTATAATGTTAAGCGTAAGTTTTTATAAAAGGAAGAGTATGGAAAATCTATGTTGTACTAGAATTGAAGTTGATGAAAAACTTATTAAAGATGCCATAAACTTTCTTGGCACTGAAGATATAAACTTAAAAAAACAGGCAAAGTTTTTTTTACTTCTTGGCAATGAAATGCGTCTAAAAATAGTGAGACTAATTTTGGAATTTGGAAGAATGTGCGTATGTGATTTGGCCGATGTGTTGCGCATGAAACAATCTCCTGTATCACAGCATCTAAGAAAGTTGAAAGATGGTGGTATTCTTATCCCAAAAAGAGAAGGAATGACTGTTTTTTATATGATAAGTCCATCTGCTATGGATGATATAAAAAGATGTGTAAAGGAAAAATTATGAAAAATATAAAGATAAAAATTTCGGGAATGACATGTGTAGGATGTGCGAATACTATAGAGAGAGCTTTGTCGGTAAAAGGAATAGAGTATGTAAAAGTTGACTATGAAAACATGTCTGCTTTTATAAGTTTTGATGAAAATATTATAAGCGAGAGTAATATAGCTGACATCATAAACAGTGTAGGGCATTACAAAACTGAAAGTGTTGAAGAGATTGTTGATAAGAGCATACAAAATATAAAAAATCATCTTGTCATTATCGGAGGCGGTTCTGCAGCATTTGCCGCCGCTATACAGGCAAAAGAGTTTGGTATAAAAACTACTATGATCAATGGCGGGCTTCCTATAGGAGGGACTTGTGTCAATGTAGGGTGTGTACCGTCCAAATATCTCATAAGGGCTGCCGAAACTTTGCACAAAGCCAACAACAACCCTTTTGAAGGTATTGTATCCAGCGCAGAGGTATTGGATTTTGAAAAAATTATAAAAGATAAAGAAAAACTTGTCTTAAACTTACAAAAAGAAAAATATATTGATATTTTAAATCAGATGGAAGAGTTTGAACTCATTGAAGATAGAGCCCAACTGCTCTCAAAAAAAGAGATAAAAGTCGGTAACAGGGTGATAAATGCTACCCATATACTCATCGCTACAGGTGCAAGTGCAATGATACCGGATATAAAAGGTTTAGATAGTGTTGATTATCTAACGAATATTGAAGCATTTGAATTGGATAGTTTGCCTAAAACAATGATAGTTTTGGGTGGCGGATATATTGCACTGGAAATTGCTCAAATGTTTTCAAGATTTGGCAGTAAAATAACTTTGTTGCAACGCTCTAGTCAAATACTTTCAAAAGAAGAAAAAGACATCAGTGATGAATTGATAAAACATTTTGAAAACGAAGGGATAGAGGTTGTTACAGATAATAATATACAAAATATCTATCAAAAAGATGATCAGGTAGAGGTTACAACACAGATAAAAGATAAAATAAGAAAATATAGTGCAAAAAAGTTAGTCGTTGCAACCGGAAGAGTGCCAAATACTCTTGGTCTCAGGCTTGATAGTGCCGGTGTAAAAATAGAACAAAACGGATCTGTGTCAGTAAATGAGTTTATGCAAACAAATATTCCAAATATTTACGCAGCCGGAGATGTCATCGGAAAAAATATGTTTGTCTATACGGCTGCATATGAGGCAAAGCTTGCCGTTATCAATATGTTTTCTCAAAATAAGCAGCCGGCTGATTTTGAGGTTGTACCATGGGTGGTTTTTACTGATCCTCAAGTTGCAGGTGTTGGAATGGATGAAAAAGAGGCGAAACAAAAAGGTATCGATTATGATGTAGCCGTTTTACCTTTGAGCTATGTTCCAAGATCCATAGCGGCAAAAGATACACGAGGTTTTATAAAACTTATAAGAGACAAAGAAAATGATATACTTGTAGGTGCTCGCATAGTCTCTCCCGAGGGTTCTGAACTGTTAATGGAAGTTTCTATGGCTATTAAGTTTGGTATCAAAGTTTCCAAGATAAGAGATATGCTTCATCCGTATTTGACGCTCTCTGAGGGCATCAAACTGGCAACTATAACATTTGATAAAAGTGTTAAGTCACTTAGCTGTTGTGCAACATAAAAATGTTTTATAAAATTTTGGATACTCCAAAAAGTAATTATTTATAATTTCTTATGATCTGATATCTCAAAGTGTGAGAAACATATCATCTTTGCTTCTTATGACTTTTGCATTTGCTTTGATGCTTTTTTGGTTGAGTCTGAAAAGTTTGAGCCATATATCAAAGAAATACTACGATAAAATACAAAATAAGTTGAAATTTTTGTTATTTAATCTTTATATTGATATTGATGCTGTGGGATATATAACATCACTTGCTCGATCAATTTTTGGGTATTTACAAGTTGGAGTTTACTGCAAATATATTTTCAAAAGGACATATACCACCTATTTGGGCTATGAAAATGACAAATAAAATTATTGACATGGTTTGGGCATAAATCTTATGGTATAATACAGATATTCATCATATAAAAGAATATTTTAGGAAAAGTTATGACAGTAGTATCAGATATGAATTGTTTGTTATTTGAGGGACTCCCTTTAGAGGAAGTACCTGTAACTTTCAAACAGTATAATGATATTTTAAATATACAAAAAACGATTTTTAAAATGATAGCGAGAAGAGAAGATTATCATATTATTTTAGATAAGCTTTGCAAAATGGCTGAATCTCTTTTGTCAAATGCTGTGGCATCCATTATGATAAGAGACAGTAAAACGGGATTATTAAATGTTTTAAGTGCTCCTTCTCTTTCCAAAGAGGGTATAAGAGTTTTGAATGGATTAAGACCCGGCAAAACTACAGGCTCCTGCGGCAATGCCATATACAGTAATAAACCTCATTTTGTAAAAGATACTTTTCATGACGAAAGATGGAGCGATATAAGGCAGGTTGCCTATGATTTTAATATTTGTGCCTGCTGGTCTATACCTGTAAGAGATAAAAACGGTACAGCTGTGGGAACATTTGCTCTTTCATCATTTGAGCATCGAAGCCCCTCTTATTATCATAAAATTATTCTTGAAACGATATCCGAGATCATCAGTATAATCCTTGAGAATAAAACAGTAGATCAAAAGATAAATAATATGTCAAATTTTGATATTTTAACAGGAATACAAAATAAACACTCTTTAGATGAAACTCTCAATAATAGAGAAAAAGATTTTTCTTTGATACAAATGGATTTAAATAATATAAGTTATATAAATTCAGCATACGGTTTTGGATTTGGAGATAAGCTTTTAAAAGAAATAGCATATATACTTTCAACTAAATTTGATGCTTTTAAGACATTTAGAATCAGTTCTGATGAATTTATACTTTTGTATAAAAAAGAGAAAAATATAATTGATTATATAAAAAAATTACAAGAATATTTTTATAATCACTCCTTGGATATTAATGGTGTTATTTTGAATGTATCTTTTAACTATGGTGCTTGCGTAATGAGTAAAAATTTACTTGAAAAGGCATCTTGGTCATTAAAATATTCAAAAGATATAGGTAAAAATAGATATTATATATATAATGAAAAGCAAGACAGAGTCAAACAAAAAGAGAAAAACAGATTTATAGCAATAAACCAACTATTGCATAAAGCTATAAAATCAGATCAAATTATACCATTTTTTCAAGGAATTAGAGATAATCAAACAGGAAATATTAATAAATATGAAGCTTTGGTCAGAATAGAAACAAATGATCACATCTTATCTCCGATAGAGTTTTTAGATGTTGCTGCTCTTTCGGGATTGTTGCCAGAAATTACCAAGATAATGATAGATAAAAGTTTTAAAATTATGCAAAATAAAGATTATGAATTTTCTATAAATATAACTGAAGATGATTTAAATAGAAATTATTTAATACAGTATCTTGGGGAAAAATCAAAAGAGTATAATATAACTCCTAAAAGGGTTGCATTGGAAATACTTGAAGGCATTAGTCAATTTGGAAAAAATTCTCATATTGTGCAACTCAAAGAATTAAAAGCAAATGGATATTGTCTTGCTTTGGATGATTTTGGAATAGAATATTCAAATTTTGAAAGAGTTTTAGATCTTGATATAGATGTATTGAAAATTGATGCAAAATATATAAAAAATATTGATAAAGATAAAAAGAGTTATGAAATAGCAAAATCAATCGCATATTTTGCTAAAAATGCAGGGATTACCTGTGTTGCAGAGTTTGTGCATTCCAATGAAGTTCAAAAAAAGGTTGAAGAGCTTGGGATAGGCTTCTCTCAAGGATTTTATTTTAGTGAACCAAAAAAAATAAAAAGTTAAAGTTTATATAGGATATATTTAGTCTTATTTAAGGAAGAAGATAGTATAAATCATTAAAATAAATATAAAAAGGTTTTGTTATGATTTTTAATGATGAAGAGATATATAAAGCTGTGGTTTATTATCTCCCTGAAGTAAATGAATATGTAAAATCACATGGAGGCAAAATAAAACTTTTAGGAGTTAAAGACGGTACTGTTTATATTAAATTAACAGGAAGTTGCCAGGGGTGTTCTATGAGTTTAATGACTACTAAAATGGTTGTTCAAAAAAGCCTTAGAGGATATATTCATCCTGAACTTAATGTTATAAATGTTGATGGTATGCCTGAAAATAAACTTCCCGAAGAGTTTTATGCTGAAGAAGAAGAAAAAAATACAATACTTGGAAAAGTTAGTAAAATATTTAAAAGGTAATGTAATGGAAGAAAATGAAGAAATAATACCGGAAGTGAATGATATTATTTTAGAGCATTTAATGAATCCTCGAAATTATGGGCAGATAGATAATTGTGGATGTTGTGGAATAGGATATGATGATAAAAGTGGTGAATTTGTGATAGTTTATATGAATATCGAAGATGACACTATAAGTGATATCAAATTTTCTGCGCAAGCTTGCCAGGATACTATTGTAGCTGGTTCTATGTTTACTGAAATGGTAATAGGTGATAAGTTGGCAAATGGTGCCAAATCAGCCTTATTCGTAAGAGATAAGATAAAAGAAGCACCATTAAAACAAAGAGCTTGCACATCACTTGTGATAACTGCTTTTGAAGCATGTATGAAAAACTATGAAAACAGAGCTTTGGGTATCGATGAAGAGTTGCATAAAACAAAAATACAAGAGAGTTGTGAAATAAAAGAGGAGAAACAACATGGATAAAATTTACAAAAACAAGCATGAACTTTGGCTAAAAGTTTTATTTTCATCTTTTGCAGTTAAAAATACGAGTATCAAAGGTAAATTGTATGATTTTTCACAAATATTGTTTAGACATTTAAAATGGATTTCATCTCGAAATAAAATTTTAAATATTGAATATAATTATGACAAAAGTAATATAGATATCCAAAAAAAGAGTAATTTTGATTTTTTCAACTTTTTAATTGATGAAATAAGAAAAACTTCATCTTTATATCAAAATGAAGAACTTTTTGACAGGATTAAAAATGATGAAAATTATATAGTATTTTATTTACAAAATCTTTTAAAAGATAATAGCAATGATCAACCAATAGAGGCATTTAATAAAAAAAGAATTTACGAAAACAAAGTGTTATCAAAAGCATCAACAGATGCGTTGACACTATTTTTATTTGAAGAGACTTATAAAGAGTATGAACTTATCATGGTTTACTCATATATGCAAAATTATACCAAAAGTATCAAAGAATATGCAATATATCAAGATTTGGTTGATGAGTCACTTTTTCATTTAAAATCATTTGGAAATATGCTTGCAAAAATGGGAATTCTATCTATCCCACGAGTTATCACAGAAAGTATTTATAAAGTTACCAATATAAATAAATTTATAAATGATGGCATCAAGGAAGAGGAAGCTGCGAAAGAAGAGTGCGTAAAACTGGCTTCAATGGTTGATGATATTGAACTTAGTAAATTTTTTGAATTTATAAATTTTCAAGAAAATTATCACATAGAATTAATGAAAAAGCTATTGTAGCTTTTCATGCATAAATATCTAAAAAACTTGTATTATCTGTAAGTTTCGTATTATTTGTTTGCGCTTTCAACTCATTAGAATTTATATTTTGGGTATTTTGTTCTTTTGAGATAGAGATATTTTCCTGATTGTTGCTGTTTTGTTTTGTTGTGTATTCTGGCATACCCATTTGAATCTGGTTTGGATAGGGTGATCTGAATATATAATTTGTAACTTCCATATCAATCTCCTTTTTAAGTAACTGACCTTGTGTATTATAGCATAAATCAAATTTATATAAAAATCACAGCTTCGCATTAAATCTAAATATCTGTATAAAAATAAGCCAATTTTGGGTATAATAAGAGAATATTTTTAAGGATTTATATGAAGATAAACGACTTTGAAAAAAAGATAGAAAAATCAAAAGAAATTTTAGATAAATTGATGGATCCTGAAATTTCTTTGGATAACAGTATGAAGTTATATAAAGAGGGTATCAAGGAACTAAAAGAGGCAAATAAAATGCTTGAACTTGCAAAATTAGAGTTTGAAGAACTTTCCGGTGATACCAAGGCTAAAGAGTGAATGTAGTCGCACTCCAACTCTCAACTCTTCCTATGAGTAAGGCTAAGCTGGATTATTATCTTAATATTTGCAAAAAAAGAGATGTTTCATTGGTATTATTAGGTGAATATAATTTAAATAGTTTTTTTAAAGAGTTGGAGTCTATGCCAAAACTTATGATTAAAAAACAGTCAACCCATAAGATAAATATATTAAAAGAGTTGGCAAAAGAGTACAACTTGATTATTGTGGCACCGATTATAATTTTTAAAAAAGATAAAATGTATAAAACGATTGCAAGATTTACTCCAAAAACTACACACTTTCAAAATCAACAATACCTTATAAATTATAAACACTGGAATGAAGAGAAGTTTTTTGATAATGAAATTTCCAATGAATATTCTCCAATGATATTTACAATAAATGGTATGAAAATAGCAGCTATGAATGGATTTGAGCTTCATTTTGATAATATTTGGTTAGAAATTTTGAAAAAAAAAGTTGATCTGGTTTTATTGCCTACTGTAAGTACCTTTGGCTCAGAACAAAGGTGGAGTGAGCTTATAAAAGCAAGAGCATTTTTAAATGGAGCTTTTATTTTAAGAGCCAATCGTATCGGAGAATATACAGATAAGGAGATATCCTGGAAATTTTACGGAGAGAGTTATCTGGTATATCCAAATGGAGAAATCCATAATATTTTAGGATCTAAAGAAGAGATGCTTATAGCTCAAATTGATAAAAGTATATCAAAAGATGTAAAAAGAGATTGGGGATTTGGTGCTCAAATTACAAAAAGAGAAAAATTATGATTCAATTTAATGAATATCCTTTTGAGAAGTTAAATAAGCTTTTAAAAAATATTAAAGCAAATGATAATTACGAACCACTTAGTCTTACTATAGGCGAACCACAGTTTCAAACGCCACTTTTTATCCAAAAAAAGCTTAAAGAGAGTGCTGTATATTTAAACAAATATGCAAAAACTTCCGGAGAAGAATTTTTAAAAGATTCTATGATAAAATTTGTAAAAAAGAGATTTGGTGTAGTGCTTCAAAAAAGTGAGATTATTCCTACTTTTGGAACGCGAGAAGTGCTTTTTAATTTTCCGCAGTTTTTTCTACATGATAAAGAAAATCCTGTTATAGCATATACAAATCCTTTTTATCAAATATACGAAGGTGCTGCTATGGCAGCAAAAGCTAAAAGTATTTATATAAATCTTACTAAAGAAAATAGCTATAAACCTATAATAAATGAGAATGATTTGAAAAAAACAGATTTGGTGATACTTAATTTTCCAAACAATCCAACAGCCTCTACTATGAGTATTGATGATTATAAGCCATGGATAGAATTGGCACTAAAATATGATTTTACTCTTTTAAATGATGAGTGCTACAGTGAGATTTATATAAAAAAGCAGCCATCTCTTTTAGAGGCTTCTTTATCTTTTGGCAATGATAAATTTAAAAACATTCTAATTCTTAATTCAATATCTAAAAGAAGTTCCTCGCCGGGACTTAGAAGTGGTTTTATAGCTGGAGATAAAGAGATATTAAGTGGTTATACAAAATACAGAACATATACCGGATGTGCGGTACCGCTTCCTTTACAACATGCTGCAGCAGTCGCATGGAGTGATGAAAAACATGTTGAGGAAAACAGACAAAAATATAGAAAGAATTTTGAAATTGCAAAAAAGATTTTAAATATTGATATACCAGAGGCTACATTTTATATATGGCTTGAAGTTGATAATGATATTGAGTTTACAAAAAGATTGTATAAAGAAAAAAATGTAAAAGTAATCCCGGGTAGTTTTCTCTCAAGAGACAATCAAGGCAAAACAAATGTAAGAATTGCTTTGGTAGAAGATGAAGAAAAAACCAAAGAAGCCCTAACAAGAGTGGCTGAAATTTTAAAGGAAAGAGTTGAATAAAATTCATTTTATAGGAATTGGAGGGATAGGTCTCTCGGCACTGGCAAGATTTTTAAATCATAAAGGATATATAGTAAGCGGCTCTGATATAAAAGATACTCATATTACAAATGAATTAAGAAATGAGGGTATCAGAGTTGATGTTCCCCATAATTCTATAAACATAACAAATCAAGATTATATAATTTATTCTGCAGCAATAAAAAAAGATAACATAGAATATAAAAGAGCAAAACAATTAGGACTTACGGTACTTTCAAGAAAAGAGGCTTTGAAGATTATATTGAAAAATAAAAAAGTATATGCAGTTGCCGGAGCTCATGGAAAAAGTACAACAAGTGCAATTTTGGCATCATTGGTTGATGGAAGTATGATAATAGGTGCAGAAAGTAATCAATTTAGCTCAAATATGCACTATTGTGATAGTCAAAATTTAGTTTTTGAAGCGGATGAGAGTGATGAGAGTTTTTTAAATTCAAATCCTTATATGGCTATTGTTACAAATTGTGAGCCTGAGCACATGGACTTTTACAATCATGATATTAAAAGATTTTACAGTGCTTATGAAAGATTTTTAAAAATAGCAAAAGTTAGAGTTATAAATGCTGAAGATGAATTTTTAGGTTCACTTGACATTGATGCAATTAAGCTTTATCCGTCAAAAGATATCAAAAATATAGGTTATATTTTGGAAAACAATAAGCCTTATACTATATTTAATCTAAAGGATTTTGGTAAATTTAAAGTGATAGGTCTTGGAGATCATGTGGCGCTTGATGCATCTTTGGTTATACTTGCTGCACTTTATGAGGGCATGAGTAAAGATGAAATTCGATTTAAAATAAAAAACTATCAAGGCATAAAAAAGAGATTTGATATTTTAGTAAGTGGAGACAGAGGTGCAATCGTGGATGATTATGCTCATCATCCAACTGAAATAGAAGCTACACTAAAATCAGCAAAAAAATATGCAAGCCTAATGGGTTACAAGAGTGTCAAAGCGATATGGCAACCGCATAAATATTCAAGAGTTATAGACAATATAGAAAAATTCAAAACCTGTTTTCAGGAGGCAAATGAGTTGACTATATTGCCTGTTTGGAGTGCAGGAGAAACAAAAGTAGATATAGATTTTGGAGAAATATTTAAAAGTTATAAACCTGTATTTGCAGATAGAGTAAAAAGAGAAGACGATAAGCTTAAATTGATAAAAGACAACCATTGTATCAATACTTTAAAACAAGAGTTGATTATTGGTTTTGGAGCCGGAGATTTAACTTATCAATTAAGAGGAAAATAATGAGAATTGTATTACTTCTTGTAGTAATTTTACTCTTTTTGATTATATTTTCAAACAAAACAATACCTACATATTTAAAGACTATTTTTTCAATCTTATTGGTTGTGATATTTGCTTTTGGATATTTATATGAAATGAATATGGAAAACAATGAAGCTGTGAGAATAAAAAGACTGGAATATTTTCAGCAAGGTAAAGAGTTGTTGTGTCGTGGAAAAATAATCGTAAATAATAAAACATTCTCATATCTTAGTGGTACAATGACATTTTCTCCATTTTTGGGAAATATTAAAGATAAAGGACTTATCATCAGTATCAATAATTGTCGTATTAAGAAATAGGTTACGCTGATGCAAGAGATTATAAATAAACTTGATTTGGGCAATTTTATAACGACATTTACTACCTTTTTATCAAGAAATAAGCCTGTATTTATACAAGGAGATATTAAATTACATTATAAATACATACAAGAACTTTCAAAATATGAGTTTAAGCCTCCGCCTGAAGTATCCAATCTTGACCAAAATATTATCCATCTTAAAAAAATGGGTGTATTAAAACTTTATGAAATATATGAATTTATAAAAATTATTAATTATTTTACATATATTAAAAAAATTTTATTACAGGGTGATTTGGTAACTTGGTTGGAAAATATTAAGATTCCTCAGGATATTTTAGATTTGATAAAATACTTTGATGAAAAAGGAGAGTTAAGAAGTGATATAGATGATGAATTTTTAATGATAGAAAATGCAATTATTAAAAATAAAAAAAATTTAAAAGAGTCTTTAAGAAGAATTTTAAGTTCACAAAAACTTGCTCCATATCTTGTCGATACTCAAATACATTATGTAAATTCTGAAGAAGCTTTGCTTTTAAGAGGAGGATTTAATCATGTTTTAAGAGGTACCGTTACAGGTAGAAGTTCAGCTGGATTTTTTTATATTGTTCCAGAGTCAATTAAAAAACTAAAAGAAAAAGAGGCAGGATATTTAAGTAAAAAAGAAGAAATCAAATATAAATATGAAAAAAAAATATCCTTGATTTTAAGTAGTTATATTAAATTTTTAACTTTTCTCAATAAAGAGTTTGACAGATTTGATCATTATCAAGCAAGAGTTTTTTTTGCAAAACAAAAAGATTATAATTTTTTATTGCCAAATAGTAAAAAGGAGATATTGATAAAAGATTTTAAACATCCTGCTTTAAAAGAGCCTAAGGCGGTATCAATAGAATTTAAGAAAAAATTACTTTTTATTACGGGCGTAAATGCAGGTGGAAAAACTATGCTTTTGAAATCAATATTAAGTGTAGCTTTTTTATCAAAATATTTACTTCCTATGAATATAAATACATATCATTCCAAGATAGGTAGTTTCAAATACATAAAAGCTATTCTTGATGATCCTCAAAATGTAAAAAACGATATCTCCACATTTGCCGGAAGGATGACTGAATTTAGTAAACTTTTTAGATTAAATGGAGCATTAATAGGGGTTGATGAGGTGGAGCTTGGAACAGATTCTGATGAAGCTGCGGCACTGTTTAATGTAATGCTTCAAGAATTAATTAAAAAGGATATGAGAATTATTATAACTACTCATCATAAAAGACTCGCATCCATGATGGCATCTTTTGATGAAGTTGAGTTATATGCAGCTTTATACGATGAAAAATATAGGATACCTACATTTGAATTTTTAAAAGGCACTATTGGGAAAAGCTATGCTTTTGAAACAGCTTTAAGATACTCTATACCTGTAAATATAGTTCAAAATGCTAAAAAGTTATATGGAAAGGATCAAGAAAGTTTAAGTGATTTGATTCAGAAAAATATTGATTTAGAACTTGATTTAAAGAAAAAAACTTATCAATTAAAAGAAGATTTGGATGAAATTAAAAAAGAGAAACAGAAGATAAAAGATATAAAAGATAAGAGTCAAGAAAAATTAGAAAATATAATAAATTCTTATGAATCAAAATATAGAGTCTTGATGAGTGAAATTAAAAAAGTTGCCAGAGAAAATAATACTAAAGAAATTCATCGGACACTAAATAAAATAACTAAAATCAAAAAAGATATCAAGGTTGAAAAAATACCTTGTAATGACTCTTTTAAATTAGGAGATTTTGTAAAATTTGGAAATCAAAAAGGAAAGATTGTCTCTTTAAAAAAGAGTGAAGCAACCTTGGAGTGTAGTGGTATGATTCTTAGAGTACCATTATCTAAGTTAAAACATACTACAATTATTTTAAATAAAGAAAAAATAAAGACAAGTATTAAACATCAAAAGCCAAACTCATCATCCATTAAGATTGACTTACATGGAATGAGAGCAGAAGAGGCACTGGAAAAACTTGATAAGTTTCTTTCAGATGCTTTGATAACAGGATATGATGAAGTTTTGATAAGCCATGGCATAGGTACTGGCAAATTAGCCTATGCAGTTAAAGAATTTTTAAAAATTCATCCAAAAATAAAAAGTTTTGAAGACGCTCCAATAAATCTTGGAGGTTATGGGGCAACTTTGGCAAGGCTATAATAAATGAAATATTCATATTTTTCAAAAATACAAATACAAATAAAAACTATGAATGTTTCTCTTGCCCATTGGGGCAAAGCAATGCTAAAGAGGAATTTTGCTGAAGCTTGCTTTAGTAAAAAGGAGATTATTAGGTGAAAAAAATTATATTAATATTGATTATGTTTGTGAGTTTACTTTTTTCATATAACAGCAATGATTTAAATAAATTTAAAAAAAACAGAGATTGCCCAAAATGTGATCTTAGCTATGCTAATTTGAAAGGATGGGATATTACCTGGGCAGATTTAAAAGATGCAAACTTAAGCCATGCAAATCTAAATGGAGCCAATGCTCACAGGGCAGATTTTAGTGGTGCTGATTTAAGCTATGCAAGTTGCAAAGGAACAAATTTAAAGGGAGTAAAATTTATAGGCGCAAAACTTGTAAAAGTTAATTTTACAAATGCAAGAATTTGGAAAAGCAATTTCACCAATGCTAAGATTGTAAAATGTAATTTTAAAGGTGCGGCTCTTGGCTCAAGTATTTTTAAGGGAAACAATTTAAGTAATTCAAAATTTGACAGCAATACTATTTTATATAAAACGGTATTTGAGCATGTTAAGGGAATACCAAAAAGGAAATAATATGGATACAAAAGAGTTGTTTTTTAAGTTGCTTTCATTCAAATCAATAACCCCAGATGATGGTGGAGCTTTTGAATTTATAAAAGATTATATGAAAGACTTTAAATCTGTAAGGCTTGATAAAAAGGGAATTAAAAACCTTTTTTTATATAAGAAATTTGGCGAAGGCAAACATCTTTGTTTTGCAGGACATATTGATGTGGTACCATCTGGTGAGGGATGGGACAGTGATCCTTTTGTACCGGTTGAGAAAAATGGATATATTTATGCCAGAGGTGCACAGGATATGAAAAGTGGAGTTTGTGCTTTCTTGCAAGCTTGCAAAGAGTGCAAAAAGTTTGATGGAACTCTCTCTTTACTTCTTACAAGTGATGAAGAGGGTGAAGCAAAGTTTGGAACGGTTGAGGTTTTAAATTACTTGAAAAAAGAGAATTTTTTACCCGATTTTGCTGTAGTTGCCGAACCAACATGCGAAAAAATATTTGGTGATACCGTGAAAATAGGAAGAAGAGGTTCGATAAACGGATATCTTACTTTAAAAGGGAGACAAGGACATGCTGCCTATCCTGATAAATCAATAAATCCTATCAACCTAATAGCACCGATTTTATTTAAAATAGCAGGTATTGATTTGGATAGTGGAGATGAAAATTTTGCTCCTAGTAAGTTTGTAATCACTGATATAAGATCTGGAATGCAAGTTACAAATGTAACTCCTGATAAGTTGGATATGATGTTTAATGTAAGAAATTCTACTAAAACATCAAAGAGTGATATTGAATCTTTTGTATATAAAAATTTTAAAGGATTTGAGACAGAAATTAGATTAAAACAAAGTTCAAAACCATTTTTGACAAATAGAAACTCTAAAATAGTAAAGTTAATGTCTAAAACAATTAAAGAGTGTACCAAAGTAAATCCAAGTTTGAGCACTTCAGGGGGAACCAGTGATGCCAGATTTTTTGGTGAATTCGAAGTAGAAACTGTTGAATTTGGCGTAAAAAATGATACAATACATTCTGTAAATGAAAGAACAACTTTAAAAGAAGTAAAAAAGTTGGAAGAAGTTTTTAAAACTTTGATAAATAACTTAAAAGGATAAAATATGCAATACATTCAAACAGATAAGGCACCAGCAGCTATCGGACCATACTCTCAAGCTATAAAAGTAGGTGATATGGTTTACACTTCAGGACAAATAGCTCTTGATACAAAAGGATTATTTTTTGATGGTACGGTCAAAGATCAAGCTCAGCTTGTTTTGCAAAATCTTGAAGAAGTTTTAAAAGAAGCGGGGAGTTCTATGCAACAAGTTGTTAAAACTACAATATTTCTGGCAGATATGACAGATTTTAATGAAGTCAACGAGGTATATGCAAAAGCATTTGGAAATCATAAACCTGCAAGGAGTACAATAGAGGTGCAAAATCTTCCAAAAGATGCACTTATAGAGATTGAGGCAATAGCTAAAATAGATTGAATAACTGACCTTA
>Ga0256829_1000560_pt1 | contig 36400 bp, 32 predicted proteins | sample 131447metaG_FD_185979 | JGI IMG/M metagenome (GOLD analysis project Ga0256829, IMG submission 185979) | Hydrothermal vent microbial communities from Lau Basin, Pacific Ocean - 131-447 | ecosystem: Environmental > Aquatic > Marine > Hydrothermal vents | place: Pacific Ocean: Lau Basin | collected... | reverse complement strand
AAATGGGGTTAGTGTCGCTGCTGGAAAGTCACCGACAGTTCCAGTGTTAATATGAACCGCCGTGGTACGGAACCGTACGCCCGGTGGTGTGAGAGGACGGGAGTTGTGAAACTCCCTCCTACTCGATCTGAACAAATCTCAACTTTTTGCAAAATTTTCCTAAAGGAAATTAGCGATCCGTACGATAACTAGTTTAAAGGGAGAGATTGTAATTACTTTCTTTTTAAAAGCGGTAAATGTGGCTTTAAGTGCGATTTTTTTTAAAGTTTTTGCAGTGAAAGTTTCATTGTTTGCTTTTTTAAGCTTTTATTTTTCAATGGGTTAATTTACTAAAATAATTTTTCAAAAAGTTGTTAAGTAAATTAAAGGTAAGCCGATAAAGATATAAGTTTAGGGTTGTAAAGCTACCCGTTGATTGGAAGCTGCTAACCGGCGAGATTGAAGCCAGGAGGTAGTGAGAGGTTTGAGGTTCTGGAACAACAAACCCACCGGTCAGCAATGAGTTAGCATAAAGCTATCTCAATGTAGCAATGCTCTTCGGAGTGACTGAAAAGCGCCAGTAAATTATCACTGGCAACTTAACTAAGCACGATAAGTGCCAATAATTTACTTGAAGCGCAAATAATAAAAGCAATAGCGCAACACAACACTGTTAGGAGAGATCCATGAGTTTATTTGTAAACACCAATGTATCGTCGCTGAATGCACAACGTCAGTTGTTCACCACGAACAGCAATCTAAATACAGCGTTTGAGCGTTTATCATCTGGTTTCAGAATCAATAGCGCCGCTGATGACGCAGCTGGTCTTCAAATTACCGACCGTATGACTTCGCAAGTACAAGGTCTAAACCAAGCGGTACGTAATGCGAATGACGGTATTTCTTTGGCGCAAACTGCTGAAGGCGCCATGCAGGAAACAACCACTGCTTTGCAACGTATAAGAACGCTAGCAATTCAATCTCAGAATGGTATCAATACGTCTTCTGACCGTACGGCACTTCAAAAAGAAGTTTCTGCGCTTAAGACAGAAATCTCACGTATTGCAACAACCACACAGTTTGCTGGTGTAAATGTACTTTCTGGCGTATTTTCAGCACGCTTTTTGGTAGGTGCAAACGCTGGTCAAACTATTTCAGTAAACCTTTCAACTGCTGCGCTAACACGAGCAGGTATTAATGGCTTTAGCGCAACTGGTCTGGGAATCTCTGGTGAAGATGTGCTGTCTGAAGCCAATGCTTCTAGTATGTTGGCGGCAATAGACTTAGCTGTGTCAGCAATCGGTGGTCTTCGTGCAGATTTGGGTGCACTTCAAAATCGATTCCAGTCTACTATCAGAAACCTAAGTAACATTTCTGAAAACGTAGCAGCGGCAAGATCACGTATCAAAGATACAGACTTTGCCACAGAAACGGCAGAATTAACCCGTAACCAAATTCTACAGCAGGCAAGCACCACTGTACTGTCTCAGGCTAATCAGCGTCCACAAGCTGCTTTGTCTCTACTTGGTTAATTTTAGAAAGGCGTTTTAGGAAGGAGTTGAGAGGCCATCCTAATGAATAAGGCGGCCATAAGGCCGCCTTATAAAAGAGCGTCGACTAACAGGACCGAGACTGTAGAAATGTTGGTTGAGAGGCCAGTTTATTCCACTATAGTGCCCGCCAGCCGACTTAAACAGATTTGCTCAATCTCCTAACATACGAGCAAATTGGCCGAGATTAATGTCTCGGCCTTTTTTCAAAGCCAAAACACCCAACCAGTTTCCTCAGTGTCAGTGAGCAACGCTGACATGATTTCTAAAGCACGTACCATGCCACTTTGAACTTAAGTTTCATTGACTGCAATTCAGTTTATCAATTCAGCACGCGTCTCAAACAAATTACACCTGATGACAATCCGCTCAAGACTGCCGCAATATCTAAAAGCCGACTAAATTATGAACTCAAAATTTAGGCCTTGTCTAGTCACTAAATTATTCCTCACGCCTGTAATATACTTTTTCTAAACTTTTTCATCTTTATTTTATTTATGTAAAACAATGGCTTGTGTTTTATTTTTGTTTTTTTTAAAAAAAAGTCGAAAAAAAACTAAAGAACCTCAAGGGGCGGCCGATACCATTAGTTGAGGGGTAATTTAATTTACTAAACGAGAGGGAATTAGCAGGGAGTAGTGACCCAGCTAATTTGAACTGGAAGGGTTTGATGATAGCACATTTGTCATCCGATCCCTAGGAGGTAATACAATGTCTTTGTACGTAAACACAAATGTGTCTTCATTGAATGCACAACGACAGCTTTTTGACGTAAGTGATAAATTAAGCACGTCGTTTGAAAGATTGTCTTCAGGTTTCCGTATCAATAGTGCAGCAGATGACGCAGCGGGTCTGCAAATCTCTGATCGTCTAACGTCTCAGGTTCAAGGTTTGAACCAGGCCGTTCGTAACGCTAATGATGCGATTTCATTAACTCAAACTGCAGAAGGCGCGTTGGCTGAAACTACAACAGCATTGCAACGTATTCGCCAGTTGGCTGTTCAATCTCAAAACGGGATTAACAGTAGTGCAGACCGTACCGCGCTTCAAAAAGAAGTATCAGCGCTAAGAACTGAAATTTCTCGAATCGCTACTGATACTCAATTTGGTAACGTAAATCTGCTCGACGGCAACTTCTCTGCGAAGTTCTTAGTTGGAGCAAACGGTGGCCAAACCATTTCAGTTAACTTGTCTTCAACCAATCTAGGTTCAATCAGTGGTTTTAGTGCTACTGGATTGGGAATTACTAGCAATGGTGTAGACAGTGCAGATGGTGCGTCGGCGCTATTAACTGAAATCGATGCCGCTATTTCTGGCATAGGGGCCGTTCGTGCTGACCTTGGTGCATTGCAAAACCGTTTCCAATCAACTATCCGTAACTTGAGCAGCATTAGTGAAAACCTATCAGCTGCCCGTTCACGTATACGTGATACCGATTTTGCTTCTGAAACTGCGGACCTTACGCGTAATCAGATTGTACAGCAGGCGTCTGTTTCGGTACTTAGTCAGGCAAACCAGCGTCCTCAAACTGCGCTATCATTGCTAGGTTAAGCTATACTTCAACTTACCTTAGTTGAGATGTAACGGGTGCTTGCACAGGCAAGGACCCGTTTTGCCGTTTCAATAGGAGGGTGGAAATTATGGAAATTGTATCAAATCAATTTGGCCAAAACTTTGCATCTGAGCAGGTCGCTAAAGACGTTGCTAGTGTGTCAGCGCAACCGAGTGATGCGGTTAGTGTGCCTGTTGCTAAAAGTGATGAACGAGGTAATTCGGGTCAAGGAAGTAGTACGCAAGACCTTATTGCTCGTCAGCGAGAGTCGTTAACAACGAATAGTGGTAATTCTACTCAAGCTTTACCTAATACGGCCGATAGCAGTGTGAGAGAGGTTAAAAGCGCACAGCTTAGTGAGGCAGTGCAAGAGGTAGAGTCGTTTTTGCAAGTACAAAATCGAAACTTAACCTTCAGTATTGACGAAGAAACAAGCAAGTCAGTAGTAACGGTAAAAGACTCTGAGTCTGGTGATGTAATACGGCAAATTCCTTCCGAAGAAGTGCTAAAACTTGCCGAACGGATCCAAGAGCTACAGCAGGATGTGGGTAGCAGTGTAGGAGTTTTTATCAATAACGAGGTTTAATGAGGTCGAGGTAACTCATGTCAATTCAATCGCTGGGTGTAGGGTCTGGTTTAGCGCTAGACGATTTAGTTACACAATTACTTGAGGCTGAAAGACGCCCCAAAGAAGATGCGCTCACTGCGAAAGAAGAGCAAAACGAGGCTGAAATTTCTGGCCTTGGTCAAATTAAATCTAAACTTTCTGACTTCAAAGATTCTGTTGATGAACTGCGTAGCGACAATGATATCAATGGTCGCGAGCCCATTATCAGCAACCCCTCAGAAGACGATGACGTACTAACCGCCGAAGCGTCAAATTCTGCATTGCGTGGAAGTTACGAGATTGTCGTAGAAGCGCTCGCAAGTGGCAGCCGAATCGTAACTGATGACGGTGAATTTACCTCATCGTCCGACGCAGTACTAACCTCTGGAAGTGGCTCATTGACGTTTGATGTTGGTGGTAGTGAGAGCTTCACCATTAACATATCTTCCGGTATGACACTGACTGAACTCAGGCAGGCTATAAACAATTCAGATGATAATTTTGGTGTGCAAGCCAATATTATCGATACGGGTACAAGCGCTGGCCCAAAACTTGTATTTACTTCGGATACAACGGGTACTGGGAACGACCTAGTTATTACCAATGATACGGGCGCCGCGGAATTAGACAGGCTATCTACTACCGGTGGTACAGGTAGTATTAGTGCTGCCAACATTACATCGGCATCCAATGCGATAGCTTATATAGATGGTATTGCGGTTGAGAGTGAAACCAATGAATTTGAAAACACGATTCAAAACGTATCATTCGAAGTGCAAGAGATTTCCCCGTTAGATGCCAATGGTGATTACGAAGCAACAACATTGGAAATCGGTTATGACCGAGATGGTCTTAAGAATAAAATTACTGATTTTATCGACAACTACAATAGTCTCATCGACGAGATCAATACGTTGACCCGCTATGGTCAATCGGATCTAGAAGATGATGGTGCCTTGGCTGGCGATTCGCTAGTTCGCGGTATTCAAAGCGGTTTGGCAAGTATTGTGGGTGGTAGCGTGAGTGCATCACAGCTAGGAAGCTTGTTTCAAATAGGGGTTGAATTTAATGACGATGGAAAGCTTGAAATAGGCACTACTGATTTTGGTTTGGGATCGGGAGAAGAGCGCTTAGATGACGCTATCGAAGACTATTTCGACGAAATTGCCACATTATTCACCGATGAAGACGAAGGTATTGCGACGCGACTTTACGATTTTTCATATCAATACACTAACTATAGTGGATTGATCACCCTTCGAGAGAATGCGGCTAAAGAAGAGCGGGATAACCTGCTTGATGAGCGAGAGACTCTTGAACTTCGTATGTTGAATTACGAAGACATTTTAAGAGATAGATATTTAAGTTTGGACCTTACTGTAGCGCAACTGAATCAAACGGGTTCAGCGTTAATAGCGGCGTTAGGTGTAGGTATTTAAGGTTGTTTGGGAGTTATTATGGCACTTAAAGGTATTAATGCGTATCGCAAAGGTAATGTGAAGCAGGATGTGGCTAATGCAGATCCTCATAGGCTAACGCTTATGCTATTACAGGGTGCACTTGATCGAATTGCCTATGCCAAGGGTGCCATGGAAAGAAAAGAATTCGTCGCCAAGGCCGACTACATATCTAAAGCGAATGCTATTATCATGCACCTCAGAGACACCTTAGACATGGAAGTGGGCGGAGAAGTGGCGGAAAACCTATTTTCCCTTTACGATTACATGATAGATAAGCTCAATGATGCGCATGTCAATAATGAGCTTGCTTTGCTTGACGAGGTAATTTCGTTGTTAACACCTATCCGAGATGGGTGGCTGCAGATCCCTGAAGAGGCCAAGCAAGAAGCGTATGAAGCGCAACGTCAAAAACGGCAGGCTGTGTGAATTTAGACGAACTAAACCATTCTTTTACCCCCGAATTGCTCGGCAACATTAATCAACGTATTGTCGAGCTGTTCAAAACATTACCCGATAAAGATATCCCCACGCTTAATACTTTACTTCAAGAGCGAGATAACGTTATAAAAGCACATATGGAGACGCTAAATGAAGCTTCTCTAAAGGAATTTGCTAATGCTGAGCTGGAAGTGAACAAAAAGTTGACTGAACTGGCTCAGCAGTGGTTAGAAGCGGCTAAAGATGACGTTACCCGATTCGTGCGCAGTCAGGTGGCTATTAAAAAGTATAAATAATCATGCTCAAGTCAATACACCTTCACCTAGATGATGTGGAGGAAAAACAGTTAGCGATCGAATCTCGCGCTGCTCCCGACATTCAACGTCGCCTTCAAAGTAACATTAATGCATTTCAACGCTACATTCCGAGCGTTCACAGCGCAATTGTTCGATCCACGAGTGCCAAACATTCAGTGTTCTGCAATAAAAATAGTGAAATAAACATTGTTGATTACCACAGCGGTCGCGTTTTTTATGGCTTAAACCCCTATGCTGAAGTTGTTTCGCAATGTGAAGCTTTTTCCCATCGCCCCTTGATGTTAGATATAAACGCGGAAGTAGTTCAGCATGCAGCGACATTGCCAACGAAAATAAATGTACTTGCGGTATTCGGTATTGGCGGTGGACATCATATTGCTTGGTTAATCGAGCACTACGATATCGAGCATCTGGTTATTTACGAGCCAGAGTTTGATTACTTTAAATGCTCACTATCCATTATTGATTGGCAGAAAATATTACGCACCGCGAATTCTTCCGGCACCGCTATCTACCTCCAATTAGAAAAAGATGGCCGAGATTTTTATGACAATATGTCGGAGCTGTCTCAGCATATTACGTTTTCTGATGTTTATCTGTACAAGCATTATAATCATCCGGTGTTTGACCAGCTTTTCTCTGCGCTAAATAGCAAACCATGGCATGAAATGCGTTATTGGGCATGCAATGTCACGCCCAGTGCGATTAACTACGTACCGCCTTGGACGCAAAGTCTGAATCCGAGTGATTGGACAGCCTCACTGTTAGATACTGAGCGTTATGAACGCAATATAAGTGCATTAAAGACGTTTTTCCCTGATATTCATAAAAGCTACCAAGACTTCAAACCATCGCTTTGGCAGCCTGTTGCCAATGCTGACGGGCAGGTAAATCTGGTTCATATCCACACAGGTGCCTATTTCTGCAGCGATACACCCTATGACGATTGTGATTTGAGTCTCGGTGGTTTTGCTAAACGTCCAAATAAAGACGGTTTGATTCTTGGATATCACGGTAAAAAGTTGCGTAACTACGAACACTACAAAATGGTGGTGAAGTGTGACGCTGCGTTAAAAGAAGTCGAAGATTCTCAGGGTACGCTTCCTAACGATATCAAATCTATGATTATTTTTGGCTTGGGAGTAGGCTATCAATTAGAGAGCTTGTTCAAAGACCACAAAGTACAAAATCTCTTTATTTGTGAACCAAATAGAGATTTTTTCTATGCTTCACTGTTTGCACTTGATTGGCACGCTATCTTTACCCAACTCGATAATCAAAAAGCGCGCTTATACTTAAATATTGGCGATGACGGCACCCACCTTGTTGAAGATCTACTGCGCCAATTTCACACCGTAGGGCCTTATATTTTAGCCAATACCTTTTTCTATCAGGGTTATTACAATGCAAACTTGGTGGAAGCTGTTGGTAGGCTACGAGAGCAATTGCAAGCCATTATTGCAATGGGAGATTATTTTGACCATGCCAAATACGGTATAACACACACGCGAAGTTCGATAGAAAAGGCAACGCCATTTCTTCATCGAGGGTCGAAAAATGCATTGTCAGCCGAATTAAAAGATGTACCTGTTTTTATCATCGGAAACGGACCTTCGTTAGATAACCTGATCCCTATCATCAAAGAAAATCAAAACGAAGCCATATTAATAACCTGTGGTACAGCGCTGCAAACACTTCACAGGAATGGAATAACCCCCGATTTTCATTCTGAAATTGAAATCAATCGATCTACTTTTGACTGGGCAACCCGTATCGGTGATTTAGACTATTTAAAATCTATTACACTGATAAGTTGTAACGGCATTCACCCAGATACCTGCTCTTTATACAAAGATAGTTACTTGGCGTTTAAAGAGGGGGAGTCGTCTACGGTGTCTTTCACTGAGCTCTACCCTGAGCATGATTGGACAACATTGCGGTATGCGTATCCTACGGTTGCCAATTTTGCCATGGATATCGTAAATCAATGGGACTGTAGACAGATTTACTTATGTGGTATCGATTTGGGTTTCGTCGATCCTAAATACCACCATTCAAAAAATTCAGCGTATTACACTGAAGAGGGCGAAGCTCGTTTTGACTATAGTGAAGACAATGATACGTCGTTGATTATTCCGGGTAACTTTAGACCAACAGTACACTCCAAATTTGAATTTAAAGTATCAAAGGGTGTATTGGAAGAATCTTTATCAAAGCGCGCTGATATCTATAATTTGAATGATGGCGCCAGAATATTGGGTAGCGTGCCGCTTCACCCCGACCAAGTTTTGGTGATGACGTCGGCACAACAGAAAAAGAGTGCAATTGAAACAATAAAGACCAAGTGCTACCGAGCGGTTGACCTTGAATCTTTCAGTGCGCTAAGTGCTGAACGATATCAGCATGATATGTTGATATCAGAATTGGAAATTTTCTTACAACATGCAGAAGAAGAAGTTGCCTCTAGAGCGGATGCGGAAGCCTATATTGAACGTCTGCGAAGTATTTTAGTTGAATCTTTCAAGCGCCAAAAAAGCTTACTATTCTTTTTGCTAAACAGCACGCTGAACTATATTAATAGTGCACTGACTAAAGCACTGAATATAGATGACGATGAAAGCATGCTTCAACTGTTTACTAAGTTACAAAGCTATTGGGTGACTACCTGTGAACACATTTTTCAACATCTGAAGTACGATTACGACAGTGTTGATTTCATATCGAGTTTCGCAAAAGACCGCATTCGCGTTTACCTCTCTCTTATGCAAAACCGTGCTAATTTCAAATATGAATTGAGCGATATCAATTACAAAGATGTTTTTGATGACGCAATGAAACTGGTTGGGTTAGACGATACCAATGAAGGCACTGGTTCACCGTTAATCATAGGTTTCGGGAATGTTTTTCAACCAAAATCTGGTGTTAGGTTTGGCCGAATTTTGACTGAGAACAAAGACTTGATTGATGCTTTAAAGCATCAATCTGATACTGAAACCATTGTTTATCTACCTGGAGACTTCAAGAAAGTTGAATATTCACCGATATGTAATGATGTTACTAGAATAAAAGCAACTATTTTAGCCTTGGGCGGGAGCGCTAAAATTAAACTTGTACTGCCAAAACTAATTATTGATAACGAACAACAGTCGGTGTCTGATTATTACGAATTAAGCGAATACGAAGATTTTTACGCCTACGATGGTGACAGCTTCATTGCGTTAAGCCGTGAACGGTTGAGTGAGGAAGAGAAGCTAATACTCAATGGTGACAGGTATCGATATATCTATAAATTACAAGAAAGCCACTTGATAAGAGAGTTTGCCACTATGGATTCTCAAGCAAAGCGTAAAAAAAGAGCATTAAATAATTTAAATTCATTAAGAGTTTCATCATGATGGACTTCAACAATAAATCAATATTCATTACCGGTGGAACTGGCTCATTCGGAAAGCAATTTGTCAGTTATTTGCTCGACAACTATACGCCAAAAAAAATCATTATATATTCTCGCGACGAGCTTAAGCAGTTCGAGATGCAGCAACGTTTTGATCAAGAATGCATGCGCTATTTTATTGGTGATGTAAGGGACAACGAGCGACTTAAAACCGCAATGAAAGACGTGGACTATGTAGTCCATGCTGCTGCGCTTAAACAGGTTCCCGCAGCAGAGTACAATCCTAATGAATGTATAAAAACCAACATCAACGGCGCGCAAAACGTGATTGACGCGGCAATTACCAATAACGTATCACGGGTCATTGCGCTATCAACAGATAAAGCGGCAAATCCGGTTAACCTTTACGGTGCCACTAAGCTTGCGTCTGACAAACTGTTTGTTGCGGCTAATAATATCTCGGGTGCTACTGGCCCGCGTTTTTCCGTGGTTAGGTACGGAAACGTAGTAGGATCTCGCGGTTCAGTAGTTCCTTTTTATCGCCAGCTACTTAATGAGGGGAAAACTTGCCTACCTGTGACTCACCCTGAAATGACACGCTTTTGGATTACGCTTGATGAAGGTGTGGAATTTGTGGTCAAAAACTTTTCTCGAATGCAAGGTGGAGAGATCTTTGTTCCAAAAATCCCTTCGATACGCATTACCGATTTGGTTGAAGCCATGAGTGGCAATACAGACTATGAAGAGATTGGTATTCGCCCTGGTGAAAAGTTGCACGAGGTGATGGTACCGGAAGAAATGGCACATCACACATTAGAATTTGACGACCATTTTGTTATTGCGCCCGCCATTACCTTCTTTGATAAAGATTTGGACTATACCAAAAACCGGGCAGGTGAGACGGGCAAAGCTGCCGCAGATAAATTTGAATATCACTCTGGCACCAACCCTCATTTTTTAACGGTGGAAGAACTACGAGCCTTAGACAAGGCTACGTCATGATCCCTTACGGAAGTCATTCTGTTGATCAAAGTGATATTGCCGCCGTTGTAGACGTTTTAGAAAATGCGTTTTTAACTCAAGGTCAACAAGTACCAGAATTTGAAGCAAATTTGTGTAAGTACACTGGCGCCAAGCATGCAGTTGCAGTGAACAGTGGCACGTCAGCGCTTCATTTAGCCTGTATCGCAGCTGGTGTCGGCAGTGGGGATATAGTTTGGACGTCACCAAATTCTTTCGCAGCCTCTGCCAATTGTGCGCTTTATTGTGGCGCTAGGGTAGATTTTGTTGATATTGATCCAAAAACTCGAAATCTGAGTCTGCCTGAGTTAGCTACAAAGCTCGAAAATGCCGCGTTAAACGGCAATCTCCCCAAAGCTATTATTGCGGTACATTTTGCTGGCAGTAGTTGCGACATGAAGACGATACGAGCGCTTACACAGCCTCACAATATTGTATTGATTGAAGACGCAGCTCACGGTTTAGGTGGATTAGACCAGTATGGTAACCCAATTGGTGCTTGCGTTTATGCGGATATGGCGGCGTTGAGCTTTCACCCTGTAAAATCTATGACCACCGCTGAGGGCGGTGCTGTACTGACTAATAACGATAAGCTTGCTAGCTCTGTAAGGCTACATGCAAGTCACGGTATTACCAAAAATAGCAATGATTTTTCAGTCCAAGACCAGCAAAAACCGTGGTTTTATTCTCAGCAATCTCTTGGTTTTAATTACCGGTTAAGCGATTTACACGCCGCACTTGGAAATAGCCAGATTAAGCGTCTCGATAGTTTTATCACGTCGAGAAGAAGGTTAGCAGAGCGATATGATGATGCCTTATCACATTTGCCGTTAGTGTTACCGCAGCTAGATAAAAATAGTGCATGGCACATTTATACTGTTGAACTTACTCAGCATGATAGAACTACCGTTTTCAATACGTTAAGGGAAAAGGGTATTGGTGTGAATGTGCACTATATTCCTATTTATCGTCATATTTATTATCAGAATTTAGGGTTTAGTGCCCAGAACTTTCCGCATTGCGAAGGATATTACAACAACGCGATTACTTTACCCCTCTATGCTGAACTTACGGTTGATATGCAAAATACAGTTATTGAAACACTCTGTGAGGTACTCTCATGAATATTGCCGTTATTCCAGCACGTGGTGGTAGTAAACGAATTGTAGGAAAGAATATTCGTGAGTTCGTGGGCAAACCTCTCATTGCTTACTCAATTGAAGCAGCTAGAGAAAGTCAGCTGTTTGATGAAATCGTCGTGACCACTGATTCTGATGAAATCGCAGAGGTCGCGCTAGCGTACGGTGCAACATACATTATTCGTCGCGAGGAAAGTTTGGCCAACGATTATGTTGGTACTTTTCCTGTGGTTAAGCACGCCATAAACCAATACGAGGCAGCAGAATCAAGTGTAGATTATGTGTGCTGTATCTATGCCACTGCGCCATTTTTGTCTACTGAGCGATTGAAAGAAGGTATCAACAGGTTATCAGCGGACGACTCAAAGTGCTTTGCCTTTTCAGTCACCAGTTTTGCCTTTCCTGTTCAACGTTCCATTCGACTTCATGAAGGGGGAGTAACGCCGGTAAATCCCCAACTCATAGGTAAGCGTTCTCAAGACTTGGAAGAATATTATCACGATGCCGGACAATTTTACTGGGGAACTAAAGAGGCGTGGTTAACTAACAAAGCTACCTTTGCACCCCATAGCATTCCTATTATTCTACCGCGCTACCTAGTCCAAGACATTGATACCCAAGAAGACTGGATGAGAGCAGAACTTATGTATCGCGCCTACAAAATGTCGGAATAAGATGTCAGAAAATATATTGATCATTCGCATGGCCGACAAAGGCGATGTGCTGTCTATTGGCTTGCCTGCGGTGCGCTTTTTTCAACAAGAGTTTCCAGCGGCAAGTATTAGTATGCTCACCTATGGTGATAGCGCCCAATTTTTTCGCTTGGGAACACCCGATGTTCATGTAATGTCACTTGAACAAAATACATGGCCAGAAAATATCATCAGTGCTATGGAAGTTTTTTTGGGGTTAGCTGAGCAGATTATCGGCGAAGGTTTTACTAAAATCGTCAACCTAGATACCGCATTTATGCCCTGTTTTCTGGCACGTTTTCTCAAAGATGCGGGGCAGCCTGTTGAAGGCAATTTATTGTCTCTTTCGGTGGACGAATTAATTTCTGGGTTGCAGCAAGAATCACTGGCTCCTGAGCTTGTAACCAACCCTGAGAGCTACATTAATAGTACGTGGTTTGGGTTTTCTCAGTGGTATAGCCGTTGGTGGGAAACTGATAATTTGCCAGACCGAGGTTACTGCGAATTTTATTTATCTCGTTGTTGTGGTTACTCATCCATTACCCTTGATATGTCACTTCCGTTCAAAAAGATTGAAACGAGAACGCCGTATGTCGCTCTGCATTTAGATGCAACAGCGTCGAGTGTTATTGATACAAACGCTTTAATAGCGCTTTTGGACAAGAATGGCGTGCCTTATAAAGTTATTAGAGATGATGAAAGTGTCGATGATGGACTTTCCATCATTGGTAACGCGGCCTTTTTGGTGACAACACCTTCAGCGTTTCAATGGTTTGCTGTGGCAACAGAAACACCAACTTTGTTGATAAGTGGACAGTTCGATCCTCGCCTGACCATGCCTGACTTTGCTACCAACGTGAATGAGCATGTTGATGCAGCAGTGTTAGTTAATGATATTGTTGGTTTGTTGGAGAATGTGAAATGAAACACGATGTACGCATAGGCGATAGACTTATTGGCCCTGATGAACCCCCTTTTATTATCGCTGAGCTTAGCGGAAATCACGGTCAGGATTTGGCTATTGCCGAGAAAATGGTGGACGAAGCCGCCAAAGCTGGCGCACATGCCATTAAATTGCAAACCTATACCGCAGATTCAATGACCTTAGATGTAGATTCAGAAGACTTTGTCATTGGTGAAAAAGACAGCTTGTGGGCGGGAGAAAGATTGCATGCGCTCTATGAGAAAGCTGCGACTCCTTACGAGTGGCATCAAGCGTTGTTTAAGCGCGCCAATGACCTTGGCATGCTGGCTTTTAGCTCGCCTTTTGATACGGATGCCGTTGATTTTTTAGATAGCTTAAATGTGCCTTGTTTCAAAATAGCGTCGTTTGAGCTTACCGATTTACCCTTGATTGCTCATGCAGCGAGTAAAGGCAAACCCCTTATAATGTCTACCGGAATGGCGAGTCTGGCTGAAATTGAAGAGGCAGTGGCTTGCGCTAAAGAACACGGTTGTGACGACATTATTTTACTAAAATGCACAAGTACCTATCCTGCCGACCCAAGCAACACAAATCTGGTGACTATTCCAAACATGCGAGAAGCATTCTGCTGCCAAGTGGGATTGAGTGATCACACTGGCGGTATTGGCGCGGCAGTGGCATCTGTTGTGTTGGGGGCTAGTGTTATCGAAAAGCATTTCGTACTAAGCCGTGATGATGGCGGTGTAGATGCCGCGTTTTCATTAGAGCCGGAAGAACTCAAATCGTTAGTTACCGAAACTGAACGGGCATGGAAAGCACTAGGGCGTGTTCAATACGGCGGGTCGAGCGCTGAAATGGTATCTAAGCAATATAGGCGTTCTATTTATATCAGTGCAGATGTGAAGAAAGGCGATCAACTCACAAAAGACAATATGAAAATTGTGCGTCCAGCGTTCGGGTTGCCGCCCAAGCATTGGAATGAGGTAGTGGGGAAAACAGCCACCCAAGATTTAGTCAAAGGCACAGCTTTGTGTTGGGAGCATGTTGCCCTGTGACCTCGCTAGTTTTCTGGTGCGAGGCAGGTGCAATTAGCGGCGTAGGTCACCTGTTTCGTTGTATGGCGTTAGCTCAGGCCGCTCGTGAACAAGGTGTTGATAGTCATTTTTTATTAACCCTCGAGGCTTCCAACATAGCGAAAGCTCAACACGAGTGGGACTTCCCAATTAGCCAATACTCAGACAAGAGTAGTGCTGAAGAGGCATTAACGTCATTGTTATCGAAGGATAACACCAACGTGTTAGTGTTAGATGGCTATCATATCCCTATTGATACAGTAAACGCCGTTAAAAACTATGCAGCGTGTATCGTCGTTTTAGACGATGGAGAAAAGCGCTTTGTAGATGTGGCCAAGGTGGTGGTAAATCCAGCGGCTACCTCTGAGTTGTATGCTTCAGAAGCTAGTCAGGCCGTGCTTTGTACGGGTGAAAGTTACCGTTTGCTTCGACAGAGTTTTAGTTCGTTAACCCCATTATCGATTGAGCAACGCCACGGCATGGTAATTTGTTTTGGCGGCAGCGATCCAGCACGTCTCACTGTTCCTCTATTAAAAAGTATTGATCATCTAACGCAGGATATTCCTGTCAGGGTTATTACAGGGTCTGCTAATCTAGAACATGAGCAGGTTGCTTCCCTGTGTAACACCTTAAATTACCCCGTTCAGCATATTCACGAATGCCAAGATATGGCGCAAGCGTGGAGTAGCGCAAAACTTGCCATTAGCGCGGCGGGTGGAAGTCAGTTTGAATTAGGGGTTTGTCAAACGCCGTCGCTACTTGTTACCGTTGCTGATAATCAGATAGCGGCGTCGAATAAGGCGGCGACTGAAGGTTGGTGCCATGTAGTGGACAAGTCTGTAGGTGTTGATGAAATTGCAGCAAAGGCTGTGGCCTTTTACAACGATGAAGCCAAGCTCAGTGCAATGCAACAAGCCGCTATGGGCTTGTATGACCCTCTCGGTGCATTCAGAGTGTTAGAAGTGATAGCCGGAGTGATACGTGATAACAATAGATAAAACGCCCGAAGGTGTGCACATCGCTGGCTATCAGGTCACCCTAAAGCCAGTACAATCTCATCATCTTAAGACCTTGCAAACATGGCGTAACAGTGATTTTGTGCGCCAGCAAATGGTGAGTACCGACATTATTAGTGACGAGCAACAGCAGGCTTGGTTTGCTAGCCTTCAGCGAGATAACTCACAGCAACATTGGGTGGTGTATTATAAAGATGCACCTATTGGCACAACGAATATAAGAACCAATGACAAATCGTCTCTTGATAGTGCTTGCCAAGTGTCGCCGGGATTATACATTGGTGAGCCTAAGTATCAGGGCAATATCCTTGCATTTGCGCCTACGCTGGCGCTGTACGATTATTGTTTTGACTGTCTTAAAATCAATGCGTTACAAGCTCAGGTTAAGCAAGAAAATTCGGCGGCATTGAATTACAATAAAAAGCTTGGATACCAAGAAATTGATCGAAAAGACATGGTAACCTTGGAATTAGATCAAGCGAGATATCAGTCAGAAACGCAAATGATTAAGCGTTTGCTGTCTCGCTAAAGGCGTATTGAGGACAGTTGTGAGTAATCAAGATAAGTTAACACAAGCATTTTGTGATGCATTAGGCGTATCGCAAGAAGTCGTTGTAGACGCATTAGAGTACAACACTATCAAAGAATGGGATTCCACCGCTCACATGGTACTCATTTCAGAGCTAGAGACTGTGTTTGATGTCATGTTAGATACCGACGATATTATCGATATGAGCTCTGTGGCAAAAGCCAAATCTATACTAGGAAAATATGACATTACCTTCTGATGCTTCGTCACTGCGTGGTTATTCTGTACTGGTCACTGGCGCGACTGGTGGGATAGGGCGCGCAATTGTAGACGTACTCATTAAACGTGGCGTGACTGTATTTGCCGGAGGCAGAAACAAGAGTGCGTTAGAAGATTTAGCCTCGGAGAGTGTGGGAAATGTTATTCCACTTGCCTATGATGTGACCGACGAAAAAGCGGTGAAAGAAGTTTTTCGCACTATCCAAAAGCAACAATTAGAGCCTGGCGTGGGCATGTTAGTTGGACTCGTGAATAACGCTGGAGAAATGAAAGAAGCTCCGTTACTAGCGAGTAACATGGATTTACTTAAACAGCAGCTAAACGTGAATTTTCTGTCTGCCTATCAGCATATGCAACTAGCAAGTCGACTTATGGCGCGCAGCAGAAGAGGGGCTATTGTGAATCTTGTTTCGCAAATAGGCGAGCAAGGTAACGCTGGCCTCAGTGCCTATGGTGCAAGTAAAGCGGCGTTGACCGGGGCGACTAAATCATTGGCTAAAGAACTTGCCCCCATTGGTATTCGTGTAAACGCTGTTGCGCCAGGGTTTATCGATACCGATCTTACCGCCCGTTACGACGGCGAACAACGAGAAAAAATCCTAGCTCGCATCGCCCTTAAGCGTGCAGGTACTGCTGAGCAGGTGGCCGATGCAGTGGCCTTTTTATTAGACAGCTCGTCGAGCTACACCACAGGCCATGTATTGCCTGTGGACGGTTTATTTCAAGCGTAACGTTGAAAGTGAGCGCTAACGTGCAAATAGACTGGGTTGTTTCTTTAAGTCAATGGACGGATCGCATAGCCATTAACGACAATGGTCATAAAGTATCATACCGCGAGCTTGTCGCGCTGATCGGCGATACCCAGTTAAATCTTACGCAAACATACGCTGGTTCGGCAGATACTCACTTTCGACCACTCGTACTATTGGTTATCGACAATACACTACAAAGCCTAGTGTATTATCTCACGTGTTTGTCGGCGCAATGGCCAGTAATACTGGTGAATCCAAAATTGAGTGAAGACGGGCTCAATAAAATCATTGAAGACTTTCAACCCAACCTGTTGTTGTCTGATGCTTCCAGCAAGCTAATGTGCGATGTTAAGCACGAGCTGGCAGAGTCCCTAGCACTTATTTTGATGACATCAGGCTCAACGGGCGGTGGCAAAGGCGTCGCATTATCCTCCAAAAATATTAATACCAATACCCAAAGTATTTGTGACTATTTACCCATCAGTCACGACGACATTACGTTGGCGACCATGCCTTTCTCTTATTCTTATGGGTTGTCAGTACTTCAAACTCATTTAGCAAAAGGCGCTTGCGTTGCCATGACCAGTGCCACAGTAATGGACAAGGCGTTCTGGCACCTCATAGAAACACTTCCGGTAACCTCTTTATCTGGGGTTCCCCATTGGTACGATATGTTAGTGAGATTGCGGTTTAACCGAAAGCAATTACCCCACTTGCGTTACTTCACTCAAGCGGGAGGTAAGTTATCAGCAACCACGATTAAGGCGTTGGCAGAATTTGCCGATACCAATAAAAGCCAGTTTTTTAGAATGTACGGGCAAACTGAGGCTACTGCACGTATGGGATGGTTGTCTCCCCAATACGCAGCTTCAAAGTTGGATGGCATTGGGCGAGCGATACCCGGAGGGTTATTCTACTTGGTGGACGAGCAGGGCAACGAAATTCATGAAAACTACGTTGAAGGTGAGCTGGTTTATCAAGGCGATAACTGTATGCTCGGGTATGTGAACAATATTGCTGATTGCACCGCATTAAGTGAAACAAAACGACTTTTTACCGGTGATATCGCGCTAAAAGATGACGACGGTGATTATCGAATTCGAGGGCGTAAAAAGCGCATTATTAAATTACTGGGTGAAAGAATAAGCTTAGACGGCTTAGAAACCTTGTTTGCTGAACAGGGGGTAGAGGTCAAATGTTGTGGCAATGATGCAAAACTTTATGTGTTTTGTTTGACTGGACACACAGAGCAGGTGGCACAGTTGGCTAAAGAATACCTGAGCTTCCCACCGGCGTTTTACGAACTACATAGTATCGCCCAATGGCCTTTGCTAACCAACGGAAAAACTGACTACGTAAACCTTATGACGCAAGCAAGTTCACAGTAATGACTGACTACACTGATGCATTTGAACACCTTTTAGCGCAAGACGTCTTCAGTCTTAATGCAGCAAAAAAGCGCGAGGCACTTATGCCCGTGTTCGATGCACTTCATCATCACCATTTTCAACACAGCGATGCGTATCGAAATATAACGTCTTCTAATACTGATTTAATGCTCGCTAAACCCTCTGATTCAGCAGGTTTACCTTATTTGGCGGTACGCTTATTTAAGCAGTTTAGCTTGTCGAGTGTTCCTCAAAGTGAAGTGTTCCGTATGCTGCAATCATCGGGAACCACAAGCCAAACACCGGCAAAAGTGGTTTTAGATAAAGCCACCAGCGCCAGACAAAGCAAGGTGCTAGTGAAAATAATGCAAAGCATCATAGGTAAGCAGCGTTTGCCTATGCTGATTATCGACAGTCCATCAGTTTTAAAAAATAAAGCGTTATCAGCTCGAGCGGCGGGTATTCAGGGTATGGCATTTTTTGGCCGTAAGCCGGTTTACGCGCTTAATGACGATATGAGTCTGAACATTAACACACTGCATGAGTTTCAGGCCGAATACGGTGAACAGCCAGTGCTTGTGTTTGGCTTTACCTTTATGGTTTGGGCTTCTTTTGTACAAGCCTTGAAAAAAAACAAGGTAACACTCAGTTTACCCAAAGGCATATTGATTCACAGTGGCGGTTGGAAAAAACTCATCGACCAACAGGTAGATAACGCCACGTTTAAAGCGGGTGTAAAGAATCAATGTGGTATTTCGCGAGTGCATAATTTTTACGGCATGGCAGAGCAAGTGGGCACAGTATTTATTGAGTGTGAACACGGCCACCTTCACGCACCAACGTTGGCAGATATTATAGTGCGCAGTACAACAGATTTGTCTGTATTGCCTCAAAATCATACGGGGTTGATTCAGGTGCTCTCGAGCATTCCCACAAGTTACCCTGGCTATAGTTTACTTACTGAAGATCTAGGACGTATTTTGGGTGAAGATGACTGTCCTTGTGGTCGCAAAGGGAAATACTTTGAGGTACTTGGCCGTTTACCTAAAACTGAAGTTCGCGGTTGTAGTGACACGCAAGAAGGTAAGGCGTGATGTTGACTGTACTTGCACCTAAGGTTATTCAATCGGCCACTTCTCAGGATTTTATTGATAACTTGCCGTTGTGGAAACAAAGCCCACATCACTTTAACGATTCACAGGTATTGGCGTTTTTACAACAGCTCTCTAGAGCCCTTATGCAAGACGCTGAATGTAAAAAACACAGTGAGCTAGTGGCGCTGGCATTTTGGCTGCGGGCTAAAAACATTCGCGAAATTACCGAAAGTTATCAATGTAAACTGTATAAAGCGCTGGGCGTGGTGGCGCATTTTACGCCGGCTAATGTGGATACCATGTTTGTTTACAGCTGGGTGTGTTCATTCTTAGCTGGCAACAATAATATCGTGCGCGTGTCGAGCAGAGGCGGCGAAGTACAACTGCGCCTTTTACGGGTGTTAAATACGGTATTTGAACAGCCTATATTCACGTCTTTGGCCCAAACTAATGTATTTGTAAGTTATGAACATCAATCGTCACAGGGGGCAGAGCTTAGCGCTAGCATTTGCTCCCGCGTTGACGCACGAGTGTTATGGGGCGGAGATAATAGTGTAAATGCTATTCGCGCCATCCCCTGCAAGCCCAGATGCAGAGACATTAGCTTTGCCGATAGGCACTCTATTAGTCTCATTAGTGCTGAAGCGGTATTGGCGGAACCATCAAAGGTTGATGCCATTAAAGCCCTGTTAACTTCGCTTAAACCTTACGAGCAACAAGCTTGTTCCTCGCCTCGAGTCATGTTTTGGTTAGGTGATAGTAAGTCACTGCACGAGTTTTTATCGAGCGCAACGTCATTGTTTGATGAAGATGCTCCAATGACTCGCAGAAATGAGCAGTTGGTGAGTGCTCAATCTATTCAAATTCAATATCAGAATACCCGCGTGAATTACTACGGTGAACTTTGTGCTGTAGAGGTTCAACAGCTAGACGAAAAAATGCTCGAGCATCACACCGGCAACCTCGTCTTGTTGTGTCAGTGTATATCGTCATTAGACGATATACAGGCCTTTGTAAGTAACAAAGTACAAACCTTAGGGTATTGGGGAATTGAGAAAGATGACCTAATCAAGTTTATCGACCAGGTGTCGATAACGGGTATAGATAGAGTGGTGCCATTAGCCAACGCGCTCACATTTGCGCCAGAGTGGGATGGCTATGAACTCCTGAGTCAATTGTCTCGTCGCGTGGTGATCCAATGAAATTAAGTGTTATTGTTCCGGCGTATAATTTAGAAAAGTACATTGAGGATTGTGTTCGCTCGGTATGCGAACAGGAGACGGATTTTGACTACGAAGTCATTGTCTGTGATGACGCTTCACCAGACAGTACCGCTTCAATAATCACTAAGCTAGCGAACGAGTTTGATAATATTGTTCCAGTGTTGAAAACTGAGAATGGTGGGCTCGCTGAAAATATGCGTACCTTGTTGTCTCTAGTACGGGGTGAGTATATTGCATACCTCGATGGCGATGACCTTGCGTTGCCAGGAAAGCTACAACAGCAAGTGGATTATCTAGATAAACACCCCTCTTGCGCTATGGTATATCACGAGTCTGATATGTTTGACTCTGAGACCGATGAAACCATAAAGCTGTATTCTCAAGGGCATTATAACTGGGAACACATTTCACCGTCTTCTCAGATTGACGATCTCATTCGCTTTGGCACCTTTATGCAAGCCAGTGCCGTAATGTTTCGCAGACACAACCAATTAACTGAAACCGTTGTCCCACAATGCAAAATTATTCTCGATTACCCTTTCTATATTATGAATGCTGGTTTTTTACAGGGAACAATTGATTTCATGCCTGAGGTATTGGGGAGATATCGCATTCACAATGAAAGTTTTGGTGGGCAAACCCAAAAGAGTGTAAGTAGACGCCTTCAGAGCTTAGACGATATTTTATTCGCTTGTGATAGTGCATCGGTCTTTGGTGTGGCGGACAGTGTGATTTCACAAGGAAAGTCTCACCACCTATTTGCCGCCGCACTCTATTTTCTTTTTCGTGACAATTATGAGCAATTTCGAACGCTTATATCGCGTTCGTCTGATGGCAGCCACTTTTTCAATCAGCGACATGCATTGGCCTGGCAGCATAAAGAGCGCCCTGACAAAGCACGAGAATTAATGGCTGGATGACCTTTATGAAACCTGATGTGATTGTTGTTGGAGCAGGTTTTTCTGGTGCTGTGGTCGCTGAACGATGCGCGAATGTTGCGAATCAACGCGTTTTAGTGCTAGAGCAGCGTGAACATATGGGCGGTAACTGTTACGACTACCACAATGAAGATGGTATCTTAGTGCATCACTATGGCCCCCATTTGTTCCACACCAATAAAAAAAAGGTGTGGGACTACTTGTCTCAATTTACCCAGTGGCACCCTTACGAACACAAAGTTCTGAGTCGAGTGGATGAGCAGCTTGTTCCCTTGCCGTTTAACTTAAACACCCTCGATAAGCTGTACCCTAAGGATCAAGCCGAAGCGATAGCATCGTTACTTATCAGCAAATATGGCGAAGGCGCCAAGGTGCCTATTTTAGAGCTCAAGCAAAGTAACGAAGAGGCGCTGCAAGGGTTGGGGCAGTTGGTTTACAACAAGTTTTTTGTTAATTACACGGTAAAACAGTGGGGTTGTAAACCGGAAGATATTGCGCCGGAAGTTACGGCTAGAGTGCCCGTAGTTATTTCTAGAGACGATCGCTACTTTCACGATACTTACCAAGCTATTCCTATTAACGGTTATACCGCAGTGTTTAAACGCATGTTGTCACACCCCAATATAACATTGACTTTAAATTGCGACGCTACCCAAAGTATTGCGTTAGATAAAGCGTCGGGTCAGATATATTTCGATGGAGAAGTGTTCGAGGGTAAACTCGTGTTTACTGGCATGCTAGACGCGCTGTTTGACTATGTGCACGGCGAACTTCCATACCGTTCACTGCAATTTGTGTATGAACGTCATGAGCAAGGTTTTTTCCAGCCAGCAACAACGGTTAACTACCCCAATGAGGAGCGCTTTACTCGTATCACAGAGTTCAAACATATTGTGCCGGTAGAGACCGATAATACCGTTATTGTAAAAGAGTATCCGCAAGACTTCGACCGACATGATCCCGAAAAAAATGTGCCGTATTATCCAGTATTTAACCAGAGCAATAGGCAAGCACATGCGACCTATCAAGCATTAACTCAGCAGTTTTCTAATTTGGTGGTGTTGGGAAGATTAGCTGATTACAAGTATTACAATATGGATGATGCAGTGAATAATGCGTTATCTTGTTTTGAACGCGTATTTGGTGAATAGATTAAAGAACCACAGTACAAAGTCGATAAAATACTATGAGCAGTACAAAATTTGTGGCCTATGTCTAAAATTGAGCAATTAAATCAACGATATGCAAACGATACTGGTGAGGACGTTATCAAAGGTGTACTTGCTCACGCCCGTAATCCAATAGCAACATCAAAGTTTGGTCCGAACGCAGAAGCTTTTATTCAGCAATTGGTGAAATTTGCGCCAAATTTGCCCATTGTTTGGATAGATGTGGTGTTCGACAATCAAGCATTTCGACAAAACATGCAGTTACTACGTAAGAAATACAGCTTAAACGTTATCACTGTATGCGCCCCCATGAGTGTTGTGGAAAAATACCAAGGCACACGCTTGCCTGAATATGGCTGTGCTGAGTTCACTCAATTTCAACAAGACATTAAAGTCAATCCTTTCGAAGCTTTTTTGCAACAGTATCAACCTGATTATTGGTTTACTGATATAAGGCAGGGAGAATCGAGCGATAGACAGTCACTGGCAATGTTTAATGCTAAAGGCGAATCAGTCATTAAGGTAGCCCCTTTTGCGTTAACTACCTCATACAAGCGCACCCAGTATACCGAGCACGCTGACCGTTTTAATGACGTTTGCAAGCCAAGCTTAAACATGGAGTGTGGGTTGCATCTCAGCTCACTATAATAATGCAGCGATAGCATCTGGATTATTTTTAGATAACAATCAATAGATAGAATCAGCATTGATGAATAGTTTCTTAGAACATTTTTACAATCGAAAGATCACACAGTCAACTTTGGAAGAAATCAATAGAGCGCCAAGTTATGCTGAATCTGGAATGGAAAGACATTTTGCTCTTTTTCTTGGTTTTGAACGAAGTGGCAGTACGCTTCTTGGGCAAATAGTTAATGCTCATCAAAATGCGTTGATAGGGAATGAAGGGCTTTTGTTTGAGTATTTGCCTTATTGTAAAACACAGAAAGATATATTCGATTATATTCATTATCTGAATGATAAGTTTGCTAAGCAAAAGTATTTTAAACAGCAAAAAACCGAAAAAAATCTACAAAGCCGTGAACAGAATCTATTGTTGGCGGGAGGATACCAATCCAATGCAGAAAAAATTGAGGTTATAGGGAATGCAAAGGCTGGAAGAACTCCTTTTATTTTGTCTGAGAGGCGAGAGCAATATCTAGATTTGTTGAGCAAATTAGATATGCCTATTAAGTTTATATCGATAGTTCGACACCCTGTTCATATGATTGACTCTTCGATTAAACGAAGAGGTATCTCTCCCAAAGAGGCTATATATAATTTTCAACTGTACTCATCATATTTAGAAAACGCATTAACATACCTTGAAACTCAAAACAGCGTACTAAATATTGAATACGAACAGCTCATCTCTGAACCCCAGCGTTCGGTGGAGGATATATACAAACACCTTGAACTTTCAGTAGATGAAGCCTTTATTAAAAATATTACTCAATCTTTTGATTCATCACCTTTAAAACGAAAGAGTTCACCAAGTTGGCTTGCAGAATTTTCAGATGAGATAAATTCCTTGATTGAAAAATATTCCTTTTTTTCCTCCTACAAAGACACCTGTTTATAACAAACCTTTGTACTTACATTGCTGAAAGCTTCTATTGGATGTGCTGTCCACTGTTAGGGCTTAAACGCCCTTACCAACTTCTTTAACATACGGAGTTAACCTGACAGTACATATAATAAAATGCGTTAGCCGCCAGTCCATTTTTTCTTCAGTCTAACTAAGGTTCTGGGGTGAACCAGAGGTAGCATTTCATCGTTAGTTTTATCTCGTGCTACTCTAAACCCTTCGTGGGTATTCAGAATATCTTCATGCACGTATAAGAGCGTATTCTGGCGATAACACACTTGCAGTTCGGTCATCGACCAAACAATTGGCCTAATGTAGTCCACGGCTTTGTAATTAAACTCAGCAAATAACCTTGCCCAGTGATGTTGCCACATTTCATTGACGTGATTATCGCCACCTTGATCTGGGATAGCAGCAGAAAACAGAACGACTGGCGCTAATTTTGTTAGATCTTCGACAAAAGACCGTGCACGTTCTGGAGGGAGGTGTTCAGCCACTTCCAAAGAGCAGGCTAGGTCGTATGTTCTGTCAATGACTATAGGTTTCCTTAACTCGCGTTCTATGAAGTTGGCGTCTTCTAAAAGACGTAAGTCTTTTGTCACATAACTTCCGTCAACGCCGTGAACTAAAGGAACACCGTGATTTTGGAACGCGGTGGGCCACACTCCAATACCACAACCAACATCTATAACACTTTCCACACCGCCGTAGAGATCCAAGACGAGTTTTGAAATCACATTGGCGGCATTTTTCTTTTGGTCGTTAGACGATTGCAGAGCAAAGAAGTCGTTGTCGTATTTATCTAATTGGATGTTATCGTTCATTATTGGTCCTGATATTCCGGTATTCAATGCTCTTACGTATTGGTTAATAGCGCACAGTAACTCATTTGGCATTTGCACGAGCTGGTGGTTACTGGTGCTTCAACACATAAACAATTATCGGCACGTTAGCCCGTTTTATTAATGTATAGCTTGTATGGTGCCGATACTCAGCAATTCCCCTTGCGCTCTGGAGTATAAACGTCAATATCTCTCATCGCTTTGGATGCCTTAGGGTTAGCCATAAACATCAAGCATTTACGTAACGATAATGGCAGTGATTCTATTGCCGCCTTCACTTTTGAATAAGTGTAGGAGTTACTTTGCATCTCCAAAGCGTTCAAGTCTGTGTGAACCGTGAACAAGGGCTCGGGAATCACTAGTAAATCCATATTGTAAGCAATAATTGCCTGAGTGACGTAAGCGTGCAATGTGCCGTGTTGCAAATTGTATTCGTCAAATTCGCCCACCTTTTCATAGGCCGCTTTGGTGAAGAAAATGACTTCCCTACCATATACACGGTTATCTATTACTTGATGACCAACATCTCCGCCTAGTGGAATAGACAGTTTTCCAACCTCTCTGTCATCCGAAGGCGATTGATATCTGAAAAATGAGGTATAGATGTTGTTTTCATCCATTTTTGTATTCGTAATGTGATGTACAAAGTCATCACTGAACAGGGTATTTTCATAGTTGGAAACGACAAAGCTGTGCTTATCTGATGTACTGATAAGTTGATTGAGCACTGCACCAAAAGGTCTACCCGAGGCATCCTCAATTCTGAGAGCCCCGTTAGTTGACAGCGTTGCCCTTGTGTCGTCATCAAGATTTCCATTTGCCACAAGCACTATCTCGTCAAAGGCAGTGCATTCACTGTAGAAGTTTACCGCCCGTTCGATGGGGGCGTTAAGTAGGTTAACAACGCACAAGGTTGATTTTGAAGTTTCATCCACATCGTTAGAAAGCCCAAGGTGATTTAGTAGCTCCCGTTGGTTGTTTTCAGACGTAAGATATTGGTGGAATTGATACCAGGTTTCGATATTGTCTTCATTTTTAAAGGCAGGTACTGCTCTGGGCTGACCTTGTTGAATAATACGAGACAGCTGAGCTGAGAGTGCATCCACTTCTGGGGCGACTAAACTCGTTGCATGACTTTGTTCGTCAACCAGCTCACTGGTACCACCTACATCTGTTGCCAAAAACGGAATATCGAAGACAAGGGTTTCGTACACTGTCATGGTAGAATTTTCTATCAGAGAAGGCATAACAGCGATGTAGTTATCTGAGCAAAGAAACGCTAATGCTTCTGGCTGTCCTTTGTCCATGTGTATCTGGAGCTTTGATGGCCAATGCTGCGCCCGTTGTTCTATGTATGTTTTAGGGCTTAGTTGCGGGTTGTGAGCCAGAACCCCCTCTTTACCCAAAAACGAGATTGAGTCAGGTACATCACCCGAGGCGACGCATTTGTCCATTGCATCGCAAAACAGTTCTAGCCCTTTTCTGGTTTCTAAGCGGCCAAAAAACACAATGTTTTTGGCGTTGTTTGATGAGTCCCGTTTATCTTCGATGTTCAAAAAACTAAAGTCGACGATATTCGGTTGAACAAATACTCTGCCTGCGGGCAAGGTATAGCCCACGCTTTCCATAAAGCTGAGTAAGTGTGCACTCCCGCCAATAACCATATCTGCCCACTCGATACATTTTTGCTCAAGGTGCATTACCGAATACAGGTTGTGGTGATCCACACTTTGCATTTGATAGTGTCTATTCCAAATATGAGGCGAAGAGGCTTTAACCGCGAATAGGGTATTTTGAAAGGCAATACCCAGACGCTTTGCCATCAAAGCATAGTAGGCACCGCCACGCCATTCCGAGGTATGTACTAAGTCAAAGTCATTACCTTTCAACCATTGATAAAAGCTTAAACACCTTCCTTGCCAAGGGTGAGAAGCATGTTCAAAGGCTTCTTTAGGCCAGTCTAAGTAGTGAAGAGTAACGCCTTTATCGGCGTAATGTTTTTGCCAGTATTCAGGGGTTTCTTGCTGAACCCGATTACCTTTAAGCAGTACTACCGTAACCTCGTGGCCCTGTATTGCTAGGCCAACCGCTAGGTGGTAGTAAGTACTGGCTATTCCACCGTTTCTTACCGGTCCAAGTATTTCTTCTGTGGCAATACATACACGCAAGGGCTTTTGCATGTCAGTGCTGCAAAAGCGCGCTAGGTTTGGAAAAGATTTAACTTGGAAAGTGTCTTTTTGCATTATAGTTCCTCAATCACCACGCTACTTGGTGAGGGCGCGTTCTCTTGTGCCCAATGGAGTTTACCCAAGTCTGATAGATGGCGTTTCACGTCGTCAGTATTTGCAAACCTGTTTAACACGTCCCAGGAATTACGCTTTACGTAAGTAGACTCGGGGACCGAAGACGCTGAAATACCTAAATAGTCAAAAATGGCATTAAAGCGATTTGCTGTGGTTAGCTCTAAGTATTCAAGGCTGAATACGTTTTGTTCTAAACTTTCTAGCGTCGCTTTTTCTTGTTGAATTCGTTTCTCATTTCTCTGTAAAAAAGCGCTGAAATCTTTGCTATCAAAGGTAACTTTCTCAAACTCTAGTTGTTCACCACGCTTGATATGTGCTTTCCCAGTGAGTTGTGCTTGCTTTGCTGCTCCATACACAGCAAGCAAATTATCGCGATACAAATGTATGATTTTAGTGGATGCACGAGCGGCCTGAGTATTCAGAAATCCCTTATCTTGTAAGCTCATTAGCTTAAACCCCACATGTGAATATGCCGAGTATTGCTTTGATAATTCGTCGAATAGTTGCAATCGGTGCAGTGCGCGATATTCGGGGCAGAGAAACTTTTTACTTAAGCCTTGGGATAGGGCGACATCTAACCATGGGGGAGTATCGCTGAAGGCTCTGAATAGCTCTGGAAAGCAATGCACCTTGTCCACTTTAGACAATACGTCACAAAGCATGGTACTTCCTGTGCGTTGTGAGGTGTAAATGATAAATGGTTGTGGCATTAGTCTGCTCGTGATGGCTGTTCAGCTAAAAAAACAAAGTTATCTGCTGGAATATTGCGATAGTATTCCGCAGGTTTATGATTTTTAATGCAAAACTTTATCCACTTTTCTTTAAACGCGAAAAAATCATCGGTGTATTTGCTGCAAAAGGCATTATATGCATCACGATAAACTGCCTTGCAACGCTCGAATTCCAACGTCGTGACGGTTCTGCAATAAACTACATGACAAAAATCTACTAGCGCTTCGTCGCTTAGTGACAACCCTAGCGTTTGGTAATAGTGTTTAAGCAATAACTGAGTTTTGGCTTCCATTTTGTCAAAATGTTGACCTGTGACCGATTGTTGATGAACGCGATAATCCAGTAACACTTCAGGTATGGCGATAATTTTTTTATCAGGGTATTTGAGTGCGAAGTGAGCCAGCCATGCTCTATCAATAATAAAGCGGTAAGTGTCATCGTAAGGCTGCTCAAGTAAATAGTTTCGGAGCATCATCCACGACGGATGGCATAACGCGGTCACGCCATTGGCGATAAGAGCTTTGGAAAAGTTATCGTCTTTTCGGTAATGCCATGTCTCGTCAGCGTCTCCAAATGTTTTTACCCACGAACCAATTACCCCTATGCTGGAGTCACTCTCCAGTGCGTTTATTTGTTTTTCAAAGCGGGTAGGGCGACATAAATCGTCACCATCCATTCTTGCAACATATTTACCGGTGGCAACACCTACCAATTGATTCAAACACTTAGCAACTTTCTGATTGGCGGAAGTAAAGCAATGAATTCTTGAATCAATAGCAGCGTAGCGCTGTAAAATTGCAGGCGTGCTATCGGTAGAGCCATCGTCGAGGACTAGAAGTTCAAAATCGCTGAAAGTTTGGTTTAAAACAGAGTCGAGGGCGTCGCTAATATGCTCCTCGACATTGTATACCGGCATCAATACTGAAAGTTTTGCCATGTAGGGTTACCTGATAAGAAACACTACTTATGAGCCGTGGTGTTTCTGAAACCACTCCCATGTAGCCGCCAATCCCGCCTTCACGGTAACTTGCGGCGAATAGTCTATGGTTTGCTTGGCTCGTGAAATATCGCAATAAGTGTGTAGTATTTCGCCATCTCGCTTAGGCTGGTAGTTAGGAGTAATGTCTACACCTGTGACTTCACTTAGCGTGGTAACAAGCTGGTTGAGTGATGTCGGTATCCCTGTACCAAGTTGAAATACGCCAGAAACCTCTTTTTCAATCGCATTAACAATACCCTGACACAAGTCAGTGGTGAAAACATAGTCTCGTGTTTGACTGCCATCACCATAAATAGTGATAGGTTTCTCGTTGAGTATCGCGCGGCAGAAAGTAGCAACTACACTGCCTTTGTGAATTGATAAGGGACCGTATACGTTTGAAAAACGCAAGTTTGCAATTTTCATGTCGTACAAATGGGCAAATGCCGAGCAATAGCCTTCTTGAGCGAGCTTTGAAGCGCCATAAGGTGACAGTGGTTTTGGCACCATTTCTTCATGCACTGGTGAAGGAGCTTCACCCAAAATTGCGCCGCCAGTCGACGCACAAATAAGGGTTTTAACACCTACTTTGCGCATAGACTGCAATAGCTGAAAGGTAGCTACCACATTATTCTGGAAGTTCTTTTCCGGGTCTTCAATAGACTCAATAACACGAGTGTCTGCGGCAAGATGAACAACTGCATCAACATCAACAAGGGCTTTTTCTACGCTTGCCGTGTCTAAGATATCCGCCTTTACGGCTTCAACCTCGAAGGGGGCAATCACCGAGAAACTTCCCAGCGTTTCGTTGTCAATCACACGGATATTGATATTGGGGTTATTGGCTCGAATTAACGCTATTAGATTCGAACCAACAAACCCGGCACCACCAGTAATCAGTATTCTATTAACTGAGCTAAGCACTATTTTACCGCTTGTAGTTTGGCTGGTGCGCTTACTTGTTGAGGAACACCTTCCTCACAGTCTTTGGTCCATAGCGATTTACACGGAATGCGATCAGTATTACAACGATGCCCGTATTTAGAGGTAATCTCTCTAACTTCAGCCATTAAGCCTGCATCAAGGGTGATAGGTTCCCACCCTAGCGCCTTGAATTTGTCATTCTTCACCATCAGTGCATTGTCGGGCGCTTCATTTCTTGGGTTTGGAACGTACGCGATTTCAGCGCCAGACTGCTGCTTGATGAGTTCAGCCAGATCTCTAAGGCAACGTGTCTCGGCCATTTGGTTGAAAATTTTAACCTTTTCACCTTTTTTCGGCGGATTGTTAATTGCCAATTCGATACATTTTACTGAGTCTTGAATGTGGATAAAGGCTCGAGTTTGACCACCAGTGCCGTGTACTGTCATCGGATACCCAAGTTCAGCTTGAACAAGGAAGCGATTTAACACCGTGCCATAGTCGCCATCGTAATCAAAACGGTTGATTAAACGCTCATCTTTCTTGGTTTGTTCCGTTTGCGTACCCCAAACAATCCCCTGGTGAAGATCGGTAATACGCATCTTGTCGTTCTTGTTGTAGAACTGGAAGAATAATGCGTCTTGGGTTTTTGTCATGTGGTATATCGAACCAGGGTTAGCTGGGTACAAAATCTCTTGAGGGATCTTGTGACCTTGCTCATCTTCCACATAAATTTGTAGGTAACCTTCAGGAAGACTAGTACCGGCTGTTCCGTAACCGTAAACGCCCATAGTGCCTAAGTGCACAAGGTGGATATCTAAACCACTTTCGACAATGGCGTTCAACAGGTTGTGAGTACCACACAAGTTGTTCTGAACCGTATAGTTTTTCAATTTTGCTGATTTCATGGAATACGGCGCAGCGCGCTGTTCAGCAAAATGAACAATGGTGTCTGGCGCGTGTTTCTTTATAAGTTCGACAAGCTCGACGAAGTCTTTGGCAAGGTCCAGAAATTCGAACTCAATGGTTTTACCCGAAACTTGTTCCCATGCTGAGATCCGCTCTTCAATAGAAGCAATAGGCGTCAGAGGTTGCGTATCTAACTCTATATCGATCTTTCGGCGAGATAGGTTGTCAACGATGACGACATCGTGCCCTTTGTCCGATAAATTCAATGCTGTTGGCCAGCCACAAAAACCATCACCGCCCATAACTAACACTTTCATTCGCTTTCTCCCGCAAAATGCTTCTACTTCAAACAGCAAAATTATTCTTAATAAAATATATCGGCATAGTACATTAAAAACTTTATAAGTTTTGGCGTACATATAAAAAAAAGCAATAAAATATCAAAAATTCAACAGGTAACGTGCATCAGAGTTTTCAGTGCTCGTACCTTACTGTTCAGATTTGGCCGTTGAAAGCCCTTATTTAAGAGGTATCAAATTGTATACGTCGGTATCAGTTTTTGTGTGTAACAGAACAAAAAGTGAACTATACTAAAGCAGTGAGAGTGTAATGAGGTTAGCCCTATGAACATCAACGGAAGCAGCTCTGCTGGAGCAAGTCCGCTACAGCAATTTCAAGAGAAACAAGAAACCTTGTTTGAACGCCTTTCGTCTGGAAAGCAAATTAACAGTGCCGCAGACGGCGCTGCTGCGCAACAAATTATAGACAGACTGACGTCAGAAATTGAAGGTAATCGTCAAGCCGTTAACAACGTGTACGATGGAATCTCGTTGGCACAGGTTGCAGAAGGCGGGTTGGGCGGCATTAACGAAGATGTTAACCGCATACGAGAGCTGACTATTCAAGCCGGCAGTGGTATTCTGAGCGATAGCGACAAACAAGCCATTCAATCTGAAATTACCCAACTGCAAGACAACATCACTCAAACTATTGAACAGACAAATTTTGGCGGCAAAGCCTTGTTGTCGGAAGAGGGTTCGCTAAGTTTTCAAGTGGGTTCTGGAGCAGGGCAAACCAGAGATATTGAAACTTTAGATATTGCGTCGCAACTGTCAGATGTTCTGTCTATTGACCTTACTTCAGGCACCAGTGTAAACGAGGCGTTGGATGCTACAGATGCCGCCATCGAGACCATTGGTGGTGCCAGAGGTGATTTAGGCGCCATTCAAAATGGGTTAGAAAGTACTGCGCGCAATTTAACTCAGGCAGACGTAAATGCCTCTGCGGCACGTAGCAGAATTCAAGACCTAGACTACGCACAGGCGGCGTCGGAGCAGGCATCAAATGATGTGTTAGGGCAGGCGTCTCTTTCGGTACAAGCCCAAGCAAACCAGCAACAAGGTCAGGTATTGGCTTTGTTGAGTTAATGCTTTGATAGCGGACGCTGCTTCAAGGTAGCGTTCGCTGTTAATCTACAATGCCCATTAAACTTAAGAACAATATTGGCGTTTTATTTCCATATTTCCTCAATCACAGGTTGCGCTGTGATCTTTTACAGTTACAATTTGCAAATGCGCTAAACTGTAAATAATAACAAAGCGTTTTGGGGATTTGATGAAGGATATTTTACTGGTTAGTGATAATCAGGACTTAATTCACAGCTTAGAAACTGTCGTCACTTTCTTAGGTGAGGCATGCGAAGCACGTGGTGTTTCTGAATGCGAGGCTTACTTAAAAAGACATGGCGCCGATGCTGTGCTAATTGATTTTAAAAAGCCCGCTAAAGTGAAAAAGCTGCTAGCGACTTTCCCGCACATCCCTTTTGTGGCAATTCAACCAGCCGATGGCGAAAACCTTCCCGATTGTAATTTGGTGAGCGTAGCAACGCTGCCGTTGACTTACCCCGTATTAACGCAAGCCATTCATCGTTGCCAAGAATACTCCCGCAGAAAGCCCAATGTTCCTCGTGGCGGTGGTGCTAAAACCCGTTTATTCCGCAGTTTGGTGGGTAAAAGCGAACAAATACAAATAGTGCGTAGACTCGTAGAGCAAGTTGCACCCACTGACGCTACCGTGCTTATTCTTGGAGAATCAGGTACAGGTAAAGAAGTGGTTGCACGCAACGTACACTTTTTGTCTGAGCGTAAAGATGGCCCCTTTATTCCAGTGAACTGCGGTGCTATTCCCGGTGAGCTTTTAGAAAGCGAGCTGTTTGGTCATGAAAAAGGCGCGTTTACTGGGGCTATTAGTGCTCGTAAAGGTCGTTTTGAGTTGGCCGAAGGCGGTACACTATTTCTCGACGAAATTGGCGATATGCCGTTGCAAATGCAAGTGAAATTATTGCGCGTGTTACAGGAAAAAACCTACGAGCGCGTTGGTGGCAACAAACCACTAAAATGTAACGTACGTATTATTGCAGCGACTCACAGAAACTTAGACACCATGATTAAGGAAGATAAGTTTCGCGAAGATTTGTACTACCGCTTAAATGTTTTTCCCATTGACAGCCCTGCCTTGCGTCAACGCAAGGACGACATACCGCTACTGCTACAAGAACTCAACAGCCGAATTCAAGGTGACGGCGTAGACGGCGTTCACTTTACTGAAAGGGCGATAGCATCATTAATGGAGCATCAGTGGGCAGGCAATGTCCGTGAACTCTCTAATCTTGTAGAGCGATTAACTATTCTGTTTCCTGGTCAAATCGTTGATGTGACCGACCTTCCTGAAAAATATCAGTACGGTGAAATTCAACCTTACGAGCCAGACTACCCCGAAGAGTTGCTTGAGCGAGATGCCTTTAATGCATTATTTGCTGAGGCAGCAGCTCAAGAGCAAAGCGCTGACGATTTCGAGGCTGATTCGTCGGTGCCCGAAGACGACGGCGCTATGGTTGTAAGCTCAGCGCTACCAGAAGAAGGTGTAAACCTGAAAGAGTATTTGTCAGAGCTTGAAATCAACTTGATTAAACAAGCCCTAGAGCATCAAGACTGGGTAGTAGCTCGTGCAGCTGACAAACTAGGTATGCGTCGCACAACCCTAGTTGAGAAAATGCGTAAGTACGATATTCAACGGGTTGAAGAAGCGTAACGTCATCACTTTGACGTTGGTTTTGTTTGAAAGTAACCTTTAACTTCTTGAATTTGTTAGTTTAAAAATCTGGCATACCTCCTGCTAGTACATGTCATAGGTAATAAACGTCTAATAATTGACGAGGACACTATGGCATACGACAGCGGTCACTACGCATCAACTGATTCATCATGGTCTGTATTCGATTCTAATAGCCTTACTTCTGAAGTAAGCAAGGCTGTTAATGCTGATCATTCTTTTGACGCCGGTGTTCATGGCAAATACGGCAAAAATAACGCCGATGCTGCTGAAATTGCTTCTCTTCGTCAACAAGCTAGCCGCATGTCTCATCTTCTTAAAGTTATGCCTGCGGGCGTGATAGTTATCGACGGAAAAGGGGTGGTTAAACAAGCCAACGACCAAGCGAAGGCATTGTTAGGCGAGCCGCTTGAAGAAGAAGTGTGGCGCGCTATTATTGCCCGTTCATTTAAACCCCGCGCTGACGATGGACACGAAGTTTCCTTAGTTGATGGACGCAGAGTTAAGCTTTCTATTACACCTCTTGAGGGTGAGCCAGGTCAGTTAATTGTTATTACCGACCTTACAGAAACCCGACAACTTCAAGCTCGTGTAAGCCACATGCAGCGGCTTTCATCATTAGGTAAAATGGTGGCATCACTAGCCCACCAAATTCGCACACCATTGTCAGCGGCAATGCTTTATGCAGCCAATCTAACCCGTAAAAATTTACCTCAGGAAGCCGGTGAGCAGTTTGCTAATAAACTTACAGACCGCTTAAAAGAACTAGAAAGCCAGGTTAATGACATGCTGTTATTCGCTAAGTCTGGCGAAGACCAAGTGGTATCAAACATTAGTTTGGCACAGCTTAAAGACGCCATAGAACCAAGCGCACTAAGTATGACAAGTCAGCTCGCCCAGCCTCTGATTTTTGAAGGTTTTGACAGTAGCGTCAGCTTCACAGGAAACTTAACCGCTCTGCAAGGTGCGCTACTCAATCTTATTCACAATGCGAGTCAGGTTACCCCAAAAGGTTACGAGGTGACAGTAAGGGCTACCGTTGGTCATCAAGGTTTGGCCATTTCTGTTATTGATACCGGGCCAGGTGTGCCAGACAAGATAAAAGCCAAAATTTTCGAACCGTTTTTTACTACCAAAACCCATGGTACAGGGTTAGGACTTGCGGTTGTTAAGTCGGTGGTTCACGCCCATCACGGACAGCTCACCGTTACCAACATGAAAGAGCGAGGAGCTTGCTTTACAGTGGCATTACCATGTGCACCGCAAAACAACACTGACACTGTTGTTCTTTCACAAAACGTAGCCTGATAAAAGAGGACGCCCTTATGTCAAAAACTACCATACTTATTGTTGAAGATGACGCAGGCTTACGAGAAGCACTTTACGATACGCTGCTACTTGGTGATTACAATGTGGTTGACGCCGACAACGCGGAATCGGCGCTAATGATTTTAGCAGCACGCAAGGTCGACCTTGTGGTGAGTGATATCCAAATGGGTGAAATGAGCGGGCTTACGCTACTGAAAAACATTAAAGCCAAATACCCCAATATGCCGGTATTGTTAATGACAGCATATGCCACCATTGACGATGCGGTACAGGCTATGCGCGACGGTGCGACAGATTATTTATCTAAACCTTTCTCGCCAGAAGTATTACTTAACCTTGTTGGCCGATATGCCCCTGCGCAACAAGTGGAATCGAGAACCCCCATAGTGGCAGACCCTTCCAGTTTACAGCTACTCACACTCTCTCGAAAAGTTGCCAAATCAGACGCAACCGTGATGATACTAGGCCCCAGTGGCTCGGGTAAAGAAGTGCTATCTCGCTATATTCACGACCAATCACCACGTAGCGAAGCGCCGTTTGTTGCCATTAACTGTGCAGCAATTCCTGAAAATATGCTTGAAGCTACCCTTTTTGGTTACGAAAAAGGCGCATTTACCGGCGCTATTCAAGCGTGCCCGGGAAAGTTTGAACAAGCGCAGAACGGTACTTTACTGCTTGATGAAATTACCGAAATGGATCTTGCTCTTCAAGCTAAGCTATTACGTGTGCTACAAGAACGTGAAGTCGAGCGATTGGGTGGCCGCAAAACCATTAAACTTGATGTGCGAGTTATTGCCACCAGTAACCGAGACTTGCGTAAAGCGGTTGAGGCGGGAGAGTTCAGAGAAGACTTATACTATCGTTTGAACGTATTCCCACTTACATGGCGACCATTGGCTCAACGCCCGGGTGATATTGTTCCGTTGGCAGAACACCTCATTCAGCGTCATACACAATACCAAGGGCTAGGTAATGTACGTTTGAGCGCAGCGGCAAGAAGCAAGCTTACTCAGTACTCATGGCCGGGTAACGTACGTGAACTTGAAAACGTCATTCAGCGAGCACTCATTCTTTGTGAAAACGGTGAAATTGACGCCGGTGACTTGATGATTGATATGGCCATGGACGTTCAAATTGAACCAGAAGTGGTGCCAG